>Ga0307991_1000697_pt1 | contig 24057 bp, 14 predicted proteins | sample EllFjometagen131_FD_203146 | JGI IMG/M metagenome (GOLD analysis project Ga0307991, IMG submission 203146) | Marine microbial communities from Ellis Fjord, Antarctic Ocean - #131 | ecosystem: Environmental > Aquatic > Marine > Unclassified | place: Southern Ocean | collected 2014-10-08 | reverse complement strand
TTTTGATCTCGCATTACATTGTAAGGTGTTGATATTATTGAATATCAACTATCACAACAAGATCGAAAAGTCAACCTTAAAATAGATATTTTTACAATAAATTCAGCACGTTATAACGTTTCAAGCGCATGGCGTGTTACTATTTTACGAATCCATCAAAGATCACGGACAGAAATCGTGTCAAAAGGCGTCAGGCGGCAGAATTTTTCAAGCACTGCAAGCTTGCCGGCCAACTGAACGGAAGAAACCACACTACCAAGAACCTCACGACCCCAACTACGAAGCCTTTCCATAGCCGCCGGGAAATAGTTCAAAAACGCCTGTGATTGCCAGTCGGAGGCGGTAAAAGAACCCTTTTCCAGGCGCAGTAAAGCACTCTCCAGAGCATAATACTCCATAATCATATCGGCGAGCAGCGCCAAAAGTTCCTGGCGTTCAGCAATATCTTTAAAATATTTTTCAACCGCCAGACCGGCCGCCATCAAGACCGCCTTGCGCGCCCCTTCAAGCTTCTCCCGATACCAGACAAACTCCCCAACCCCACAATCTGACAATTCATCTTCGACAGTTGTATCAAGCACTTCATTTTTAAGGTTTTCCAAGACTCGCATCAACGACAGTTCACCCTGTAAAGAGCGACGTAGCAGCATCCCCGGAATCAGAAGACGGTTAATCTCACTGGTGCCTTCAAAAATTCGGTTAATTCGGGCATCACGATAAAGGCGTTCGACCGGATATTCCTGACTGTAGCCATAACCACCAAAAATCTGGAGACTTTCATCGACAACATAGTCAATCATCTCGGAGGCATAAACCTTGGCGATTGAACATTCAATGGCATACTCTTCGATCCCCTTAAGAACCTGCTCCGAGTGCTCTCCGGATGACCCTTTAACCCCTTCCAGGATATTATCGATCAGGCCAACAGTGCGATAGACCAGACTTTCGGTAACAAAAATCCGGCTCGTCATTTCAGCTATCTTTTTCCGTATGAGACCAAATTCGGAAAGAGCTTTTTTGAACTGTTTTCTCTCTAACGCGTATTTGACCGCATATTCAAGGGCCAGTTTGGCTGCTCCGAGAACCCCGGCCCCCAACTTATAACGCCCGATATTGAAAATATTAAAAGCGATCAGGTGGCCTTTGCCGATTTCTCCAAGAAGGTTTTCGACCGGGACACTGACATCTTCGAGGATCAGGGCAGCCGTCGACGATCCTTTGATTCCGAGCTTAAGCTCTTCGGGAGCGATCGAAACCCCGGGCAGATCTCGCTCGACAATAAAAGCAGTGAACGCTTTACCGGCAACCTTGGCAAAAACGATAAAGGTTTTCGCCCATTGAGCATTGGTAATAAACTGTTTAGTGCCATTAAGCAGGTAATATTTCCGATCTTCACTTAAAGTAGCTGTGGCCTTGGCGGCCAGAGCATCGGAACCTGAACCAGGCTCGGTCAGGCAGTAGGCACCAATCTCACCTTCGGCCAAGCCCGGTAGGTATTTATCCTTTTGCGCCTTATTGCCATAAAAAACGATCGGCAGCGTTGCAATACCAGTATGGGCCGCATGGGTTACCGAAAAAGAGCCGGCCATCCCCATCTTCTCGGTAATCAGGGCCGAGCTCACCTTGTCAAGACCCAGACCGCCATATTCTTGCGGAATATCGGCCATCAAAAGACCCAGTTCGGCCGCCTGCAAGATCAAGTTTTGGGTCACCCCCTCTTCCTGAACTTCAATTTTGTCAATTTTCGGCCAGACTTCCTGGCGGACGAAATCCTCTGTCGTTTTCGCAATCATGCGCTGTTCGGAAGTAAAATCTTCAGGTGTAAAAATCTCATCAGGATCACCTGCAACCAACAAGAATTCACCACCTTTTTGATATTTTTTATCAGACATTGTTTTCTCTTAATCCTAAAGGTACCCAGAAAAATTGTATTTTTCTGAGTACCCCTAAATATTTACTGGTAGCACATAAAATAGAACCGCAAAAAAATGACTGGCACTGCCCGCCAGAACAAAAAGATGCCAGATGGCGTGGTTATAAGGCAGACGACGCCAAGCGTAAAAGAGACACCCAATAGTATAGAACAGGCCACCGGCCAGCAAGAGAATTAAACCTCCCGTCTGGACCATGGCGAGTAATGGTTTGAATGCTACAATTATGGTCCACCCCATTCCCAAATAGAGAAGGACTGAGGCCAGACGAAAGCGCCGTAAAGCACTAAACTCGACAATAATGCCGAAGAGCGCCAACCCCCAAACGACCCCAAAAATCGACCAGCCCCATGGCCCTCTCAAATTTACCAGGGTCAATGGTGTGTAGGTCGCAGCAATCAGGATAAAAATCGAAACATGATCGAGGACCCTGAACACCGCTTTAATTCTGGCTTTTTGAAAGCTATGATAAAGGGTCGATGAGGTGTAGGCGATAATCAGCCCGCAACCGAAAACCGTAGCCCCGGCGACATGCCAGGCAGTACCGTAACGAGTGGCAAAAATGACCATTACGATCAATGCCGCAATTGAGAGGAGAATGCCAATGCCGTGAATCACACTGCTGGCAATCTCCTCCCCTATTGAATAACGATTCGGGCTGGTCATTACTTCAGATCCCACTACATCATCTCAAAAATACCGGCAGCTCCCATACCCCCACCGATGCACATCGAAACAATCCCGCATTTACCTTTACGACGTTGGAGCTCATGCAGCAACTGAGCCGTCAATTTAGCCCCGGTACAACCTAAAGGATGGCCGAGAGCTATGGCACCACCATTGGGATTGATATCTCCATCCCAATAACGTTTTTCAAGATCGGCTTCGCGCAGTGAGTAGAGACATTGCGAGGCAAAGGCTTCGTTGATCTCAAAAAGATCGATATCAGAGGTTTTCAGACCAGCCTGCTGTAAAACTTTAGGGATAGCGACTGCCGGACCAGCCCCCATAATTTCGGGCCGCACTCCGGCCACGGCAAAATTGGTCAATTTGGCAATTGGTTTAAGTCCCAAAGCCTTGGCTTTTTCAGCACTCATAACCAGAGAAAAGGCGGCCCCGTCGGTCATCTGTGACGAGTTCCCGGCGGTTACGATACCACCTGCTTTAAAAGGTGATTTCAGTTTGGCCAGGCCGGCCATAGTTGTCGGCCAACGAACACCGTCATCAATGGAAAAGGTTTTGCGGGTTTTTATTTTCCGGCCTTTGGCATTGGTACTGTAGTGCCAGGCTTCAATCGGAATGATTTCATCAATAAATTTTCCGGCCACAATTGCTTCATGGGCGCGCCGGTTGCTTTCGACCGCAAATTTATCCTGATCTTCACGCGTAACCGCAAATTCATCGGCCACATTTTCGGCCGTTATCCCCATTGAGACGTAGGTGTTTGGAAGATCGCCCCATTCCGGATGGGGACGATAAATACTGCCACCCATCGGAATATGGCTCATCGATTCGGCTCCGCCGGCAATTACGACATCAGCCCACCCGGCCTGAATTTTAGCCGTCGCATCAGCTATCGCCTGAAGACCGGAAGAGCAAAAACGATTGACCACCACACCACTGACACTTACCGGCAAACCGGCTCCTAAAGCCAGAACCCGACCCAGATTCATACCTTGCTCGGCCTCGGGAAATGAGCAACCACAAACCAGGTCATCAATGTCTTCAGGATTCAACTCCGGCACTTTGGCCAGTAAACCCTTGACTACTTGAATGCCAATCTCATCGCCCCGAGTTTGCGCCAGGCCACCTTTTTTATATCGGCCACCGGCACTACGAACGGTCGCCACGATTACTGCTTCAGTCATTGTCCTAATCTCCTTAATAATATCACAGTTAATTACTGGATAGTTTGTATCATTTAGTTTCTAAGCGGTTTGCCGTTTTTTAACATATACATGATCCGGTCCTGGGTTTTGGCTTCGCCACAGAGACTTAAAAAAGCCTCCCGTTCAAGATCGAGGAGAAGCTGTTCACTGACATAACTGCCTTCGGCACAGTCGCCGCCGGCGAGAATATCAGTTAATTTGCCGGCAACATGGCAATCATAATCGGAAACATAATTACCGGCCCGCATATTATAGAGAACCGAGTCGATCATCCCCTTGAAGTTATCACCCATCACCGGCACCATTGGAGAGCTTGGCTTTTTGTAAAAGTGTGACAGCCCCAGGGCGATCTGTTTGGCATCGTGGATCTGATGGTCGCGATTAATGCTGATACCCTCGGTCTTGCGAATAAAACCATGCTCTTTAGCTTCTAAGGCACTGGTCGCGACCTTGGCCATACCGATGGTCTCAAAAAGCTTCTGATAGTAGGTCTGAAGGTTAAGACCGTTGGCAATTGTACCATCGGGGATTCCTTCAGTAGCGCGAATCATCAATTCCTTGGTGCCCCCGCCGGCGGGAATGACGCCGACTCCGACCTCAACCAATCCCATATAGGTCTCCCCGGTTGCCTGACAACGATCACCGTGCATCGAGATTTCACAGCCACCACCCAAAGCCATCCCGGCCGGTGCTGTAACTACCGGTTTATTGAGATATTTCAATCGCATATTGCAATCCTGAAAACCCTTTATCATCGCATCAAGAATATCCCAATCACCCTTTTGAAGGGTAACAAAAACCTCAAAAAGATTGGCTCCTACTGAAAAATTGGTGCCATGATTGGCAATTACCAATCCGTTGAAATCTTTTTCGACAATATCACAAGCCTGATTGAGCAGGCCAACAACATCGGCATCAATCGAATTCATCTTGGTATGAAACTCAACCCCGGCGATACCATCGCCAAGATCGACCAGACTCGCACCTGGATTAGCGACCACCACACCACCGGCCGCCTTCACGGTCGGCAAGAGAATGATTTTCGAACTTGTTTCGATCTTTGTATAGTTTTGAGCTGTAAAATCATAGACATAGAGACCATCTTCGCGTTTTTCATAAAAACTCTTGGAGCCCGCTTTGAGCATCGTCGTTATCGATTTGGGCAGCTTCATCTTGAGGGTTTTAAAGATTGCAACCGTTTCCTCAAGACCCACGGCATCCCAGAGTTCAAAAGGGCCAAGTTTATGATTGTAACCCCATTTCATGGCGTTATCTATAGCATTGACCTGATCACTTATCTCCGGAATCCGGTTGGCGGCGTAGAGAAAATTGCGACACAAATAGGCGCGTACGACATCACCGACTTTACCGGGGCTATTGAATAGATACTTCAAGCTGGCAGCAAAACCACCCGGCGTTTTACGGGCTTCTTTGAGTTCATCAAAACGCGGCTTTTTAAATACAACGTACTCATTGCTATTATAATCGAGAGCCAGTTTAACCTTTTTCCCTTTCTCATCCTTGGTTTTTTTGTAGAAACCCTGGCGGGTTTTATTACCAAGACGGCCGCTTTCGACCATTTTCACCATGAACTCGGGAGCCCGAAAGATGTCCCGCATCTCGTCGTCAACCACGGCTTCATAGAGATTTTTCATAACGTTTGCACCAGTATCGAGTCCCACCAAATCCAGGGTTCCGCAAATCGCCGAACCGGGACGACCTAAGGCTTTACCGATGATAGCATCAAGTTCGGGAATCGTCAGTTCCATCTCCAACATAATCGTTATCGCATTAGAAATGTCAAAAACCCCGATCCGGTTGGCAATAAAGTTAGGCACATCCTTACAGATAACAACCCCTTTACCCAGAACCTCTTCACCAAAGTTCGCCATAAACTCAACAACTTCAGGTTTGGTTTCGGGGCCGGAGATGATCTCTAAGAGTTTCATGTAGCGCGGCGGATTAAAAAAATGAGTCCCTAAAAAACGGCCCTTTACAACGGGCGAAAGCTGCGCCCCGACCTCATTGATCGGCAAGCCTGAAGTGTTGCTGGAGAGAATACAGTCAGGGCCAATCACCTTTTCAACTTTAGCCAGCAGTTCATGTTTGATTTTCAGATTTTCGACAACAACTTCAATGACCCAATCAACTCCGGCTAATTTTTCAAGATCGTCTTCAAAATTTCCGGTTTTAATCAATTTTGCCACCGACTTTGCATAAAACGCAGCCGGTTTCGATTTAAGGGCTCCTTTTAAACCTCTATCAGCAAAACTATTGCGCCAGACCGAACTCTCTTTAGTCAAACCTTTAGCCTCGTCTTCAGGTTTCAGTTCAAAAGGGATGATATCAAGCAAAAGACACTCAATCCCGGCATTCGCGAGATGAGCGGCAATTGTCGCTCCCATCACTCCGGCCCCGAGAACTGCTGCTTTTTTAATCTGGTAAGTCATGTTTAGGATCTCCTTAATTTATTATTCATTTATTTCAAGTCACCAGGGTGGGCCAAGCCCATCCTACATTAACTGTAAACCTTGAACTGATTTTAACCAAAAGATGCATCCAGCATTTCGACCGGAGTTCGATCACCAGCCTGGATACCAAGACATCTTCCCTTGATTGTCGGAAGAATTGTGCTCGCAAAATAGCCGGCACTGGCGATTTTACCTTCATAAAAAGCCGCCTCAGCATTGTTACGGGCGAAAGCCCGGCGTTCAGACTGGCTTTCGGCACCGGCTGCCGCGTAGATTTTCTGCAGGGCAGCAGTCGCGACCTGGGCCCCTTGAATCAGCTGCCAACCAACCAGGAGATCGCCGAGAATCTCAAGAAAAGGGCGAGCATTTAAAATGGCCAGGATCAGGCCGGAACCAGCGGCCCAATCCTTAAACTGCAACGTTACCCCACCAACAGCCTGTGCAGCTTTACCTAAAGAGGCACCAAGCAATTGTAACTCAGGGTCAGCCCCGGCAGCAGCTGCAGTCTTAGCAATTTCGGCAAACATAAATTTGAGATTTTCACCCCGACTCTGGGCCAGTTTACGGGCGACCAGGTCGAGAGCCTGAATACCGTTGGTCCCTTCATAAATAGTGGTGATCTTGGCATCACGCAGGTACTGTTCGACCGGATATTCTGAACAGTAACCATAACCACCGTAGATATCGATGGCATAAGAGCAGATCTCCATTGATTTATCGGTAGAAAAGGCTTTGCAGACCGGGGTCAGGAGTTCGGCAACCCCAATCCATTTTTTCTTATCAGCGGCATCTGTAGAAATCTCGGCCTGGTCGAAGGCGAAAGCAACATAATAGTTGAGAGCTCGGAGACCTTCAACATAGGCTTTCATCCACAACAGGGTACGACGGATATCGGGATGTTCGATAATAGTTACGGCTTTAGCGTCAGGGTTGGTCATATCCCAGATCGCCCGACTCTGAATTCGTTCACGAGCGTAATCGCGGGCATGTTCGAAGGCGGCCGTAGCCACCCCTAACCCCTGGATTCCGACCTCAAGCCGGGCTTCATTCATCATATTAAACATAATCGCCATTCCCTGACGTTCGCCCCCTAAGAGTTCACCATAACAGCGCTCCTCTTCACCGAAATTAAGGGTACAGGTGGCAGATCCTTTGATTCCCATCTTATGTTCAATGTTACCGGTTATCACATCATTGGGCTCGCCCAATGTACCGTCATCGTTAACCATGATTTTCGGGACAATAAAAATTGAGATGCCATCGGTGCCAACCGGATCACCTTCGATTCGCGCTAGAACCGCATGGATGTTATTCACGGTCAAATCGTGATCACCGCTGGAAATGAAAATCTTCGTACCACTGATCAGGTAAGTTCCATCCACCTGTTTAACAGCTTTGGTACGCAGTGCCCCAACATCACTGCCGGCACCTGACTCAGTCAGTCCCATAGTCCCACCAAATTCGCCAGAATACATTTTTTCCATATATTTTCGGCGCTGTTTATCAGTACCAAACTTTTCAATCAGAGCCCCCGCCCCGCAGGTTAAACCGGGATACATCATCAGAGGATAGTTAGCCGCGTTAAAAAGTTCGGCACATGCAGTAAAGAGCAAGAAAGGCATCCCCTGCCCGCCAACCTCGGGGTCACGAGCGGCACAATTCCAGCCCGCTTCACAGATTTTCTGATAGGCATCATGAAAACAGGCTGGGGCTTTAACCTTGCCGTCGACAAAAGTACACCCTTCACTGTCGCCTTCAGCATAGGTCGGTGCCATCACATTAACCGCCAGTTTCTCAGCCTCACCGAGCATCAAATTGGCGTCATCCAATGTATAATCGCCATATTTCTCTGAATTAAAGAGTTTATCGATTCCAATCTGCTCAAAGAGAATAAATTTCTGATCCCTAACATTAACTAGGCCGTTTCCCATCTTCGCTCTCCTTTTCTTTTAACATAAGATATGTTTAAATTAATGACTGAACACTCACTCAGTTGCATATGATAAAAAAAAGTCCCCCAAACTTCAACTCTTTTCAACCAAAAAAGCCCGTCTTAAAATATTAATAACATCATCGATCCTCTCTTTCACATCATATCGACGACGACTTAAAACCCAACAGCTGACAACCTCATCTATACTGCCAAAAATTACCTTACGGGCAATATTGGCATTAAGCGATGAGTCGATTACACCCTGCGCCTGCCCTTCTTCAACAAAGCCCTCGAGGAGTCGATAGAATTTACGCAAAGGCTCGGCAATTCCCTGGCGAATATTGCTACTTGACTGACGCAATTGAATCTGCAAAAAATTTGCTAATACTGGATTATTTCCCAAAGCCGTCATATGGTAGCGAATCAATACCTCAATTTTATCCCAGGCATTGCCACAGTCAGTTGTCAACTCTTCAATATCACTGATCAGGTGATTCATCTTCTCCTGAAAAACTGAAACCAAGACCTCCTCTTTGTTGGCAAAATAGAGATAGATCGTACCATCCGCTATTTTGGCCTTCTGGGCGATTTTTGAGACCGGACAGTCATGGTAACCATACTCTGAAAAAGCCTCTAGGGCAGCCTCGATAATGGCTAGATATTTAATCCGCTTGCGGGGATCATCGGGAACCCCTTTAACTTCTCTATGATCCTGCTCCAGATGCTTAGTCTTCATAAAGTACATCCAGCTCATTCTTAAATTTAGCGGTCACAATTTTGCGCTTGAGCTTTAAGGTTGGTGTCACCTCGTTATTGTCTATCGAAAATTCGCTGTACATAACGATAAATTTTTTGACTTGTTCGTAACCGGGAATGTTATGCTCCTGATGAACCTTCTCAATCCGGCGACCGAGCAGGGCGCGGATCTCCGGGTTTTCGAGCAGGCCTTTGATGTTGGTGAAAAGTATATCATTTTTCAAAGCATACTCTTCAACCTTCTCAAAATCGGGTACCAGCAGGGCCGAGATAAACTTTTTACGGTCGCCATAGAGCATCGCTTCGGTTATATATTTATCCATTTTGAGCAGGTTTTCGAGATGCTGGGGCGCGATATTTTTTCCTCCAGCCGTAACAATAAGATCCTTTTTACGATCGGTTATTTTAAGAAAATTTTCGCTATCGAGTTCACCAACATCCCCAGTATGAAACCAACCATCGGTAACAGCTTCGTCGGTTGCCGCCTGGTTATTATAGTAACCGATGGTCACATTTGGCCCTTTGGTAAGGATTTCGCCATCTTCGGCAATCTTGATCTCAACCCCGTCAAGAACCGGCCCCACGGTGCCGAATTTCATATGTAAAGGATAGTTAACCGCCAGCACCGGAGCCGTTTCCGTTAAGCCATAACCTTCATAGATAGGATAACCGGTTCCGTAAAAAAATTCGGCGACTTTCTGCGGCAACGGTGCCCCGCCGGAAATAAAAAAACGCAAACTGCCACCCAATTTTTCCCCAAGTTTGGCAAAAACCAATTTTTTTGCCAGACCATACTGAAACTTTAACCAGCTCCCTTGATTGTGGCCTTCACGTTTACAGAGTGCCAGCTGATCAGCCACACTAAAAGCCCAAAATACAAGTTGTTTTTTGATTCCCGAACTTTGATGGGCACCGTCATAGATACGGTCATAGATCTTTTCAAAAAGACGCGGCACACTGATCATGATGGTCGGGTGAACCTCGGTCATATTCTGCGAGACCATCTCAATCGCTTCGGCATAAGCGATTACCGAACCGTTGTAGATGGGCAGATAGTAACCTGCCATACGCTCTAAAACATGACTTAAAGGAAGGTGGGAAAGAAAGGTATCGGTCATATCGACCCGGACACATTTACTGGCCGAAACCACATTACTGATAAAATTATTATGGGTCAGCATAACCCCTTTAGGATCGCCAGTGGTACCTGAAGTATAGATCAAAGTCGCCAGGTCATGCATATCGATATTTTGCCAGATCGCTTCGAGACACTCGGCATTATCTTTTAACCACTCCCGACCATCAGCCATAAGCTCACTCAAAGTCATTACATTTTCATGCTCAAGCAAGGCTTTCGGAAACTCCTCGTTAAAGACAAAAATCTTTTTCAACTCGGGACAATTATCAATAATAGCAAGCCCTTTCTCAAGCTGTTCGGCATTTGACACAAAGAGAAAAACGGCATCAGAATCCTTAACAATATACTCCACTTGGGGAGCCATATTAGTGGGATAGACTGGAACATCAGCACAGGCACAGGCCAGAATAGCAAGATCAGCACAAGCCCATTCGGGGCAATTTTCCGAAAGCAGGGCTACCTTTTCTCCGGCCTGCAAACCTTGTGATAAAAGTCCGCCGGCCAACGCCTCGACATTGACGGCCCACTCTCTCCAGCTAATATCAACATAAAGACCATCACGCTTGACTTTAATTGCAGTCTTATCACCCAAACGCCGGGCCTGTTCAAAGAACATCTGCACCAGATTCATTGTATACTCCTGATTCTCAAGCTGATTTTTAAAAAAATGAATGAGGCCTCATTCTTTTTCCAGTGTTAACTGAAAAAAGACCACTTGTCAAGAATAAAAACGTTATTTTATCAAGCTTGCATGAATTGAATGGAAGTCAGGAAAAAGCAGAGATGATTAGCCAATAATTTGCTATTACTACAACTTTATGCAATACTGATGGCGTTGTAAAAATACCGAGTTTTTTTTGCGAATCCATCAAGATTGGCTCTTCAAAAATTTTTAGCAGAATCATGCAAATAATTCATAAAACCATCATCGAAACCACACCCTATGGCCCCATAACCATTGTTTGGTCGTTGTTTGATGAAAAGCCAAAAATCGTCAGGATTTCCATCCCCAAACCCGCTGCGTCGGCCAACAGAGAAATGGCCGAGCTATTTCCTGACATCGACAGCGCTTCCTGTCCTGAAATAGAGCTCATATGCTCCAAGATTAAAACCTATCTGGCTGGGAAAAAGATCGCATTCTCTCTAGAACTGGCCCGACTGGACACCTGTTCAGTCTTCCAAAATACAGTATTACAGGCGACCCATGTGATTCCGCACGGGAGGGTCAGCACCTACGACCTCCTGGCCGCACATCTTGGTAAACCCAAAGCGGCCCGAGCCGTTGGCAACGCTCTGGCAACCAACCCATTCCCCATTCTGATACCCTGTCATCGGGTAATCCGTTCCGACCGCACTCTTGGCGGTTTTCATGGCGGGCTCCAGATGAAAAAAGCTCTACTTGCTAAAGAAGGGGTCACCTTCGACAAAACCGGTCGCCTAACCCTCCAAAATCTCCATTACCAAAATTCATAATCCGACCCGCCCGACACCGAAAAATATTTTAAAGGGAGTTTTGCATTCGGGCCTCGGCCCCAGACACCAAGGCCTCTAACGCAAGCCGCAGGGGGTCGGGAAGTTCGGGACCGTGGTAAAGATTTGGCAAATTTGTCAACGGATTACCGGCAATCTCACCCGCAATCCGGCAACACCATTCACGAAAACCCTCCAGGCCACCAAGCTGACAGCGTTGCCGGGCATCACTTAAGGCCAATGAACTTTCAATGAAAGACGCATAACGCCTATCGAGCAAAAGCTCCTCAACGGGAGCCACCAGATCCGTAATGGAGATACCTTTGACCAACCGGCACTCCTTGAGAAAATCGTAAACCGTCACCCGGCGCTCTTGCAAACGGTGGAAGAGCGAACGTTTTTCATAGATACCGTTCTGCCGCCGTACAGCTTCAATAACCCCCTCATAAACCGCGCGGGCAATCAATTCTCCCATCTTGCTGTGACCGCCGGCATGCTCAATGGTCCGGCCCCGCCCCTCAACGACAATCACATTGTCAGTTCCAGTTCCGGTGGCCTGCAAAAAAGCAGGATTACTGCTGGCCCGAACATCGAGATCCTGGAGGGCCGCCGATTTTCCTTCACAGGCACTGATCACGGCCCGCGTCATAGCCCGGGGCGTGAGCCGCAGATTACTCAAGAGAATGATATTGATGGTTCCAGGCTTTGCCGACTCGCCAGACTTTCCGAGTTCATAGTAACGCCCCTCCTCAGCCCCCATGCGTACGGCATTGGAACTCACCCCGGCGGTCACTAAGGCCGTAACCTTCATCTCTTTAAAAGAAACACTTTGCCGAACCAGATGATCCAGGTCAGCACCAGTAAAGAGCAGGGAGGTCGTCTCTGCAGGTCGTGCCAATAAGTTCCCAACCCGCTTTCCAAACTCTACCGAGCCCAGATGGTGAACCAGATTCCAGGTCGCCGGCGGCAGGTAGTGATTACCGACCGTTGTAATATCCTGACGCAGACCTTCTAAAGTTGACAAAACCTGCATAGGCTCAGCCAGGTCAACCACCAGTGTACGATGGTTGAAATCAGCGATCGTCGTCTCGATAACCTCGGCCTTTTTTACGTAGTCAAAGTCGAGTGCCAGGGACCGACGATTTTTGATCTCTTCACACAGCAGCATATTTTCCGGAAGGCTGAAATGGTCAGGGTAGATAGTCGCGGCCAGCCAAGTGACAAAATCACCGATATGGGTCGCCGCCCGGCAGGTCAAAGCATGAGGTGGAAAAAGGATATTGTTTGTTTTGACCGCCACCATTCCGACCCAGGCAGGCTCTCTGAAGAGTTTCCGAAGCTTTTGCCGACAACTGCGATGAGCATAGATAAACTGAGGATCAAAAGCCCTGATCAACGCTTCATCGACACTGACCACAGCCCCCCTTTTGCCCCATACGGGAGGGATACCACCGGCAGCGACGATCAATTCATTCTGAAACGAATCATCACCGGGAACCAGAATTTCACCCCACTCCATCAACCGTATAACGCGCCGGCGCTCGGCTAATGGAATCAGCTTCACCTTGCGACTGATTAACGTCAATTGCTGTTTTAGATCAACAACCAACCGTGCCGCTTCGCTTGACTTTCCAACAATTTGACCGACAAGCTCAATATTGACATAAGCTTTAGCAAGTGATGTGGTTGTAACCTCAACCACCCGACATCCGATACCGGTTAATTCATCACGCAAATCATCATGTCGGGATGAGATAAAAACCAGATCTGGAGACAGCGCTTTAATTCGCTCCAACGATGGAGCCAGAAAACCGCCAACCACCGTGCAACGACCGAGACGGGCCGGTTTTTTCGTATGGTAGGTAATGCCGACTAGTAAGTGGTCCGCCTTAAGGGCGGCAACAATCTCGGTAACCCCGGGAACCAGAGAAACAATCCGGGAGGGGGGCCGCGCGAAGGTGATCTTATGATCGTCCCCAGCGTCTGAAGCCGCCGAGCAATCACCCACGCTAACCAACATTAACAAACAAAAAACTAAGGCCAACCCGGGCCCGAAGATTGTTAAAAAATATCGTTGCCCTCTATTAATCTTCTGCACGTATTAGCTTCCTTAATTCCGGATTTAAGCCTTCTTTTAGCCAGAAGATTCACAAAATACACAAAAGATTATTTCGTGAGCTTCTCAGCTAAAAAAGATATGGATAAATTTTACCCCTCTTTAAATCAAGTGGCGGCGGCAAAGCCTTTCAACCGGGCGTCAAGCATGCGCCCCAATTCGCGAGCCTCTTCCAACTTCTCAGGTTGCTTGTCGAGACTCGGCATAGTCTCTTCATTGATCTTGGTTCCAGGCCCAAAAAACATATAGACAGCCCCAACCTTACAGGTTTCACCATAACCACAGGTAAAACAGCTCGCAACACCCTGGGCGGAGACCGTACCCACACAGTCTATTTGGTTATATTGAAAAAAGGTTTTGATGTTTTCAACAACCGGGTCACCGGAACGACCGCCGACACCAACCGCAACGCCCAGCTTACCACAAACCCCTTTCCCCTCCTGATGTCTGAACTGATAGAAACGTTCGAGAAAACAGTGTGAAAGACCATTAATAATAGAGTAGTAGTTAGCGGCCCCAATAACATAGGCATCGGCATCAACAATCTTTTGCCGCAAACCCTGCATATCATCCTTGACCTTACAGATATTATCCTCAACACATCCCAGACAGGCGATACAGGGGCCAATCTTCTTTTTAGCCAAAGAAATAAATTCCGTTTCAACAGTAATAGTACTTAAAACTTCTTTAACCATACGGTCGGTATTATGACCTTTCCTCGGACTTCCCGAGATTCCTAATACTTTCATCACCCACTCCTTATCAATTTAGTTGTCGGATCTCTTCAGGATACCTTAAAAAATTGACTTCTTACCCAATAGCTGCATTAGGTTTAAATTTTAATCCTCAAAATATTCAATCTATTTTGCGCCCGCAGGAAGTGCCCTTGGGGTTCGGGTTAAAATCCTCGCCGGCCTTGCTCTTGAACAAAAATTCTAACTTTTCAAAACACCCTTTAATCATCACTAAAAAATTCTATTAGTTGATAATACCCATTTAAAACCATAACAAAAACCATCGATTTTAGCCAGCAAAAAAACCGGTTGCTGATACTTACTAGAATTCAACCGGTTGCTTATTTCAAACCCACAAACCATAAACCATCAACATCTCATAAAAGTCAATATCTGAAAAAACGACGATTGAAATAATAGATGATTTACATTACTAAACCTTGAACCGAATTCTCACAACTCCAAACTTTGCGACCTTTACGTAAACAACTATCAAAAATGGTAACTCTATGAATTGTTCCCACCTTGAAATAATAGCCACCAAGCTCAAAATCAAGCGACAACAGGTTGAAGCCGTCGCGAAGCTCTTTACAGACGGTGCAACGGTCCCCTTTATCGCTCGCTACCGTAAAGAGACAACCGGTTCGCTTGATGAAGTTCTTATCAGCCAAATCGAGATCCGGCTCGAACAGTTGGCAAACCTCGAAAAACGCCGTCAGGCGATCACCACCTCTTTAATAGAACAAAAGCTCTTAAGTACGAAACTTGAAAAAAAGTTGCGCGCCGTAACCAGCTTGACCGAACTCGAAGACCTCTACCTGCCCTATCGTCCAAAACGAAAAACCCGGGCTCTACAAGCCCGACAAAAAGGCCTGCAACCGTTAGCTGAAATCCTGCTCCAGCAACAAAAAACGACTCCTGAAACAGCCGCCAGACCTTTCATTAATCCTGATAAGGAGATCACAAACAGTAACGACGCCTTGGCCGGAGCTCGTGATATCATTGCCGAAAAAATCAATGAAGATCCTGGCGTCCGCACATCCTTACGCCGGCTCTTTAATCAAGAAGGTAAAATCACGGCAGTGGTCATCAAAGGGAAAGCGGAGGAGGGGGCAAAATTTCGCGACTACTTCGACTGGCAAGAGAAAAGTACAAGGATTGCCGGGCACCGACTACTGGCCCTGCTCCGGGGTGAAAAAGCCAAAATCTTACGCGTCAATATCCGCCCGCCCGCTGAAAAAGCCTTGGCCCTACTCAAGCAACGTTTCCTCAAGCAGGATAACCTGTGCGCCGCACAGGTTGAGATGGCACTAAACGATGCTTACAAAAGATTATTGGCCCCCGCTCTTGAAAATGAGAGCCGACAAAACTTAAGGGAACAGGCCGAGGGTGAGGCAATTGAGGTTTTTGCGGTAAACTTAAGACAACTACTGCTCACCCCACCCTTAGGAGAAAAGCGGGTTCTAGCATTGGATCCAGGATTTCGCAGCGGTGCTAAACTCGTCTGTCTCGACGCCATGGGCCAACTTTTAAAGCACTGCGTTATCTATCCAACTACATCCCCAAATAAACGTGAAGAAGCCGCCCAAGTTATCAGAGATCTCTGCCAACGCCATAAGATCGAAGCTATTGCCATCGGCAACGGTACCGCTGGTCGGGAAACCGAAAGCTTCATCCGAGAACTAAAACTGCCAACCAACATTATCATCGCCATGGTCAATGAAGCCGGAGCCTCGGTCTATTCGGCATCAGAGATTGCCCGTCAAGAATTTCCCGACCACGACCTCACGGTACGCGGGGCGATCTCTATCGGCCGGCGTCTCCAGGACCCCCTCTCCGAACTTGTTAAGATCGATGCCAAAGCAATCGGAGTTGGTCAGTATCAACACGACTTGGACCAGAACCGCCTGCAAAGTCGGCTTGCTGAAGTCGTAAGCAGCTGCGTTAACAATGTCGGCGTTGAAGTCAACAATGCCAGCGCCGCACTTCTGGCTTATATTGCCGGTTTAAATCCAACCCTGGCTCGAAATATCGTCAACTACCGTAGCGAAAAAGGCCCTTTTCGCTCACGCCAAGAAATTTTAAAAGTCCCGCGCTTAGGCCCCAAGGCCTTTGAACAAGCGGCCGGTTTCTTACGCATTAAAAACGGTGTCAACCCTCTCGATGCCAGTGCCGTCCATCCCGAAAATTATAATCTTGTCAAAGAGATGGCAAAAGATTGCGGCGGAACTCTCCTGGAATTACTGGAAAACGAAAAACTACGTAAAGAGATTATAATCGAAAAATATCTCTCAGCCAAGACCGGTCGCCCGACCCTCAACGACATAATGGCGGAACTCGCCCGACCGGGGCGTGACCCCCGGCAAAAGTTTGAACAGTTCAGTTTTCAGGAAGGAGTTAATAAAATTGAAGATCTTAGAGAGGGGATGCGCCTGCCCGGCCTAGTCACAAATATAACCAAATTCGGCGCTTTCGTCGATATCGGCGTCCATCAGGACGGCCTTGTTCATATAAGCCAGCTGGCCGACCGTTTTGTCCGCGATCCGGGAGAAGTTGTCAAACTCGGTCAAGCGGTAACCGTAACCGTCTTAAGTATCGATCGAGAACGCCGCCGCATAGCCTTATCAATGCGCGAAAAAACAATAATTGATTAGCATGGTGGACAGTGCCCACCATTTTTTCCGTAAAGTGGCAACTCTTCAAGTGTCACTCTCGAATTGTCTCGATGCGGGGACATGCCTCTAGGCGTGGGCGCTAGCCCACAGACGGGCTGAGCTTACGCCTGAGCGCAGCGAAGAAGTGCCCTTGGGGTATCCGTCTTCGAAGTGAACGAAGCAAAGTTCGCCGCAATCCGCTGTGATTTAACTCCTTAATTACTGACCACTTTTTTACTGCGATCGGCGCGTTTGCGATCAACCTCTTTGAGCAGTCTTTTGCGCAGACGGATAAAGTTAGGGGTCACCTCGACGAGTTCGTCATCGTCGACAAACTCTAAAGATTGTTCAAGAGAGAAATTAATCGGCGGTGACAAGACTATATTCTCATCCGTACCGGAGGCCCGCATATTAGTAAGCTGTTTGCCTTTAGTCGGGTTGACGGCAAGGTCATTGCCACGTGCATGAATGCCGATAATCTGGCCTTCGTAAATATTGATATTGGGGCCGATCAGGAGACGACCACGTTCCTGAAGATTGAAAAGAGCAAAACCCAGGACTTTGCCGGGCAGCATCGAAACCAGGACGCCGTTCTGTCTTACCCCAAACTCTCCAGCCAGTTTTGGACCGTAACGATCGAAGATATGGTTCATGATCCCGCTACCGGAGGTCAGGGTCATAAAGAGTGAGCGAAGGCCGATCAAACTCCTTGAGGGCACATTAAAATCGAGCCTTACCCGACCTTTACCATCGGGTCGCAGGTTGGTCAACTCAGCCTTGCGCTCACCTAAAACTTCCATAACGCCACCCTGATGCTGCTCTTCGCAATCGATCACCAGGATTTCAAACGGTTCCTGCTTTATTCCATCAATCTCTTTAATAATAACCTCGGGCCGGGAGACCCCCATCTCATATCCTTCGCGCCGCATCGTCTCAATTAAAACGGAAAGATGTAACTCTCCCCGCCCGGAAACCACAAAACGATCGGGAGTTTTCCCCGGCTCAACTCGCAGAGCAACATCGTGGATAAGTTCTTTTTCCAGACGATCTTTGAGATTACGACTGGTCACATACTTACCGTCGAGACCGGCAAAAGGCGAATCGTTGACCTGAAAAGTCATACTGACGGTAGGTTCATCGACCATTAAAGGGGGCAAAGCTTCGGGGACATCAGGCGCACAGAGCGTATCGGAAATCTTCAAACCATCAACCCCGCTGATGCTGACTACATCCCCGGCCACAGCTTCCATGATCTCACTGCGCTCAAGACCTAAGTGCCCCATAACCGAAAGGATTTTACCGGCCCGCTGACCACCGTCACAATTGATCACAACCACCGGCATCTGCGGCCGCACCCGGCCCCGCTGCACGCGGCCGAGACCGATAACCCCGACATAACTGCTGTAATCAAGGGCGCATATCTGCATCTGGAAAGGACCCTCAGGATCAACCTCAGGCGGTTTAACTTTATCGACAATAAGCTCTAACAAAGGCGTCATATCGTCACTGATGGCATCCATCTCAAGTCCGGCAATACCTTTTACCGCGGAGGCATAGATAACTGGAAAATCGAGCTGTTCATCGCTGGCACCTAAACGTCCGAAAAGATCAAAGACCTGATCTATAACCCAGTCGGACCGGGCCTCGGGACGATCAATTTTATTAATAACAACAATCGGGTTGAGACCCGCCTTAAAAGCCTTCTGGGTTACGAAACGAGTTTGCGGCATGGGCCCTTCGACAGCATCAACAAGGAGCAAAACCGAGTCCACCATCGAGAGAATACGTTCGACCTCGCCACCGAAATCGGCATGACCGGGTGTATCGACAATATTGATATGACAGTCGTGCCATTTAATTGCCGTACTTTTGGCGAGAATGGTTATGCCCCGCTCCCGCTCCTGGTCATTAGAGTCCATAATCCGCTCTTTACCGGTATCGCGCCGGCTCAACGTTCCGGATTGTTGCAGGAGACAATCAACCAGAGTTGTCTTACCGTGGTCTACATGGGCGATAATCGCGATATTTCTTAAATTTTTTCCACTGTTCAAAATCGTCAACCTTAAGTCTCTACAAGCGAGACTTTAATGTGAAAGTTCCAGAAAAAAGTTGGGGACAGATCTTTTTGACCTGTCCCCAGCTGAGAAAAACAATAATATATAGATATCGTCAAATTAGCGCGGGCGGAGGTAACACCTTATACTATAAATAGTCAAGCAAAATCGCCAAGAGATGATCAAATTGAAATTAAGACTTGCTATATGGAATCAAAAAAATAGCTTAATGGAGCGCTCTAAAGGGTCTCTTAACAACTTGATAAAGCAGAAAGATCAGATAAAAAACCAAGCCTCCGGAAAACAGTTTTGCAATATCAAGAATGCTTAAGGGTGAGAGTTTAAAATAGAGGGCCATGGGGGTGTACATCAAGACCCCCTGGAGAGCAATCGAGAAAATCACCGCACCCCAGACCCAGGCGTTGGAGAAAAACGGTACCTCATATTCACGGCGAATAACAAAAACCAGAATCATCTCATAAAGAACCACAAAATTGAAAACCATGGTTCGCGCCTTGGTGAGTTCACTCTCAAGCGACGAGGCCCCGCCGGCCAGACGAAAGATGAGCAGGGCAATCAGGGTTCCGGCGACCCCTAAAATGGTGATCAGAAGAAGTTTCTGGCCTGTCAGTAATGCTTCATCTCGTGGTTTTGGCGACCGGCGCATAATATTGCGGCCGTAACCATCGACACTGAAGGCCAGAGCCGGAGCACCATCGGTCACCATATTGATCCAGAGCAACAAGACTGCCGTAAGCGGCAGATTCCAACCCAGTAAGACGGCCAGGAAAATAATCAAGACCTCGCCAAGGTTTCCGGAAAGCAGCAACATGATCGACTTCTGAATATTATCATAGATGCCTCGCCCCTCTTCGATAGCGTTGACGATATGCGTGAAGCTATCATCAAGCAGAACGAAATCGGCCGCCTCTTTGGCAACATCGGTACCACTGCCGACAGCGATACCGATATTGGCTTTTTTCAAGGCCGGGGCGTCATTAACTCCGTCACCGGTCATCGCCACAGTATGTCCTAAATCCTGAAGAATAGAAACAATCCTCTGCTTGTGCTCGGGAATCACCCGGGCAAAGATATTGGTGCCATTTTTTAAACGTTCACGTAACTCATCATCATCTAAAGCAGCCAGTTCCATACCAGTCAAAACTTCACCCTCGATACCGACCTCTTTACCGATAGATCTTGCGGTTTCGCGATAATCACCGGTGATCATGATCACCCTGATACCCGCAGCATAGCTTCTTATGATTGCCTCTCTGACCTCAGGGCGGGGTGGATCAACCATCGCCTGAAGACCGATAAAGATAAGCTCGCTCTCGACAGCCGGAGAGTGCGGTTTCTCATTATCGAGATCACTACAGGCAAAAGCCAGCACGCGCATCGCCTGGCCGGCGTAGTTATCGTTCTGCGTAACGATCAAGTCCCTCAATCTGTCGTTTAACGAAACCACAACACCATCAAGCAGCACCCGGGAAGAGATCTCAAGAATTGAATCGGGTGCCCCTTTGGCATAGAGTCTGACTCCGCCCTCTTCCTCAACAACAACACTCATCCGTTTGCGCCGACCATCAAAAGGAATCTCGTCAAAACGCCGACCATGATCGTCACAACCGACCTTTTCAGCGCTGATCAGCAGGGCAAGCTCAGTGGGGTCACCTCGGTTTTCGTAACCCTGCTCCCCTTTTTTAAGGATGGCATCATTACAGAGGGCACCGGCTCTAAAAAGCAACACCTCCTCTTGAAAAAGTTTTTCAGCTACAGGAACATCCTCCAAAGATAACTCCCGCTTCAAGGTCCAGGCCTCACGCACAGTCATTTGATTACAGGTCAGGGTGCCGGTTTTGTCAGTACAGATCACATCGCAACTGCCCAAAGTCTCGACCGAAGCTAAACGGCGAACCAAAGCTTTCCGCCGCAAGAGGCGTTTGACCCCGATACTCAAAGCAATGGTTACAACCGCCGGCAGAGCCGTCGGTACTGCAGCGACTGCCAGACTAATGGCGATAAAAGCAAAAGCGACCAGGGATTCACGACTGATCGTCTGTAAAAGCAAAAATTCCTTGCCGCAGGAAAGCAGCATGACCAAAACGCAAATGACAATTATAACCAAGCCGAGACGCTGGCCAAAACGATCCAATCGCCTTTGCAGCGGCGTCGGCTCCTGCGCCGCTGTTTCAACCAGACCTGCAATAGTACCGATCTCAGTTTTCATGCCGGTGGCCACGACCACAGCCTCGGCCCGACCGCTGACCACTGAGGTTGAAGAGAAGAGCATATTCTTCTGATCGGCAATCTGCAGAGACCCCGCAAGAGTGACACTCTCCTTATTAACCGACAGACTCTCGCCGGTCAACGCCGCCTCTTCCACTAAAAGACGTTTAGCTGTAATAACTCGGGCATCGGCCGGAATCTTGTCGCCAGCGGTAACCAAGATAATATCACCCGGCACCAGAGATCCCGAATTGACCCTCTGCCAGACACCATCACGCAAGACTGTTGCCATCACCTCCGTCATCTTTTTCAAGGCGGCCAGTGACCGGGCGGCACCGTACTCTTGAAAAAAGCCGATCAGAGCATTGATCAAAACAATAATGACAATTATCAGAGAGTCGACATACTCTCCGATAGCCAGAGCGAAAGCAACGGCGAACAGTAGGATATAGATGATAAAGCTTTTGAATTGATCGAGAAAGAGCCTTAAGGGATGCGGTGGTGGAGCCTCTCGCAGACGGTTTAGCCCATAGCGTTGCAAACGTTGTTCAACCTCGGCCTGGGTCAGTCCGGCAGCATCACAGACAAGGTTTGAGAAAAGCTCTTCAGGTGTCTTTTGATAATCGGCTGTCACCATAAACAAAAACCTACCTTAAGTCTTGTGGAGCACGTAAAAAAAAGGTCAGTAAAACTCCGCCGGCAATCAAGCCGGCACAGAGTCCGAAAGCGGTATTAAAGGAACCGGTAAAATCGGCCAAGTACCCGGCCAGAGCCGGCCCGACAATCTGACCACCACCGAAAAAAAGGTAATTTTTCGAGGTACCCTTCTTAATAACTAATCAAAAGCCGCAGCCAAGAGGGTTTGCGTATAGTGGTGCTTAGGGTTTTTAAATAATTCCTCGACCGGCCCCTCTTCGACTATCCGACCCTGGTGGAGGACTATAACCCGGTGACAGAGCGCCTTGACCACTTTCAGATCATGCGAGATAAAAAGATAGGCCAGGTTATGCTTTACCTGCAGGTCTCGCAACAGGTCGAGAACCTGAGCCTGCACGGAACGGTCGAGCGAAGAGGTAGGCTCGTCGAGGACAACCAATTGCGGTTTCAAAACCAGGGCTCGGGCAATGGCGATACGCTGACGCTGACCACCGGAAAATTCGTGCGGATAACGCCGCATGAAAGCCTCTTCCAACCCGACCTCCTGAAGAACTTCAGCGACCATTTGCCGGCGTTCAGAAACGCTTCCGATGTGATGCAGCCTTAAACCTTCGGCAACTATCTGTTCGACGGTCATGCGGGGACTTAAACTTGCAAAAGGATCCTGAAAGACTACTTGGAAATAGCGCCGCAAAGAGCGCAGACCATGAAAACCGGGAGCTGAGATCTCCCGCCCGGCAAAACAAATCCTGCCCTCGGCCTGCAACAAACGCAACAGGGCAAAGCCCAGGGTCGATTTACCCGAACCACTCTCACCCACGACCCCTAAACTTTCACCGGGACGAATCGCCAGAGAAACCCCATCAACGGCCTTGACATAGTCGCAGGTACGCTGCAAAAAACCCTTTTTGATCGGAAACCAGACCTTTAAGTCTTCAGCTTTAAGCAGGGGGGCTTCCTGAGGATTGCAAGGAATCGGTCTACCTGAGGGTTCGGAATTCAATAGTTTTTTTGTATATGAGTGACTCGGAAAAGAAAAAATCTGTTGGCAAATACCAACCTCGACAATCCGGCCGTTGGTCATAACCGCAACCCGATCGGCATGATGCCGGACAATGCCAAGATCATGGGTTATCAAAAGAATGGCCATGCCTAAACGTTCTTTGAGTTCGCTCAAAAGAGTAAGTACCTGTGCCTGCACCGTTACATCAAGAGCGGTCGTCAGTTCATCAGCAATCAACAGATCGGGTTCATTGGCAAGCGCCATGGCAATCATCACCCGCTGCCGCTGGCCGCCGGAGAGTTCGTGTGGATAGGCATCAAGACGTCGGCCCGCATCTTCGATACCAGCCACTTCGAGAAGCTCTTGGGTGACAGAACGCAACTCCTGCCGCCGCCCTCCACCACGATGCAGCCGCAAACTTTCACTGATCTGACGAACAATCGTATGCAACGGATTTAACGAGGTCATCGGCTCTTGAAAGATCATCCCGATACGACCGCCGCGCAGACTTTGCATCTCTTTTTCCGGCAAGTCCAGAATATTCTGACCGCCAAACATAATTCGACCAGCCCCCGGATGACTCGCCTCGGGATAGGGTAAGAGCTGTAAAATAGAGTGCGCGGTCACCGATTTCCCCGAACCGCTCTCCCCAACCAGAGCCAGGGTCTCACAGCGGTCAATCGTCAAAGAGACACGATCGACTGCCAGAACACGCTCCCCTCCGGTACCAAAGGCGACGGAAAGGTCTTTTATTGCAAGTAGATGTTCGACCATCGGAGCTTACGGTGATCCCCAAAAGTTGGACAATGTGTTAAGCTATAGATCACTCACAAATTAAGGAGATGATCATAAACAAAAAAAGAACAGCATTAAGAAATTATTTTATATTTCGAATCCCGGCCTGCAGTTTAACAATACAAAAAGTTGTCTAGACGGTGGGGTTCACCTTAATGCTTTGAAAGAACTCTAATTAAAACCAAATAAAATCGCAAATAAAATCACCAACAAAAACAGAACACAAA
>Ga0307991_1000696_pt1 | contig 24059 bp, 20 predicted proteins | sample EllFjometagen131_FD_203146 | JGI IMG/M metagenome (GOLD analysis project Ga0307991, IMG submission 203146) | Marine microbial communities from Ellis Fjord, Antarctic Ocean - #131 | ecosystem: Environmental > Aquatic > Marine > Unclassified | place: Southern Ocean | collected 2014-10-08 | reverse complement strand
CCAGTTCACTCACCAGGAGGTCCCTGTGATCTCCCTGAATTTCAATAATACCGTCTTTCACAGTGCCGCCAGTACCACATTTTTTTTTCAATTCCTTTCCCAGGCTTTTTATCGCCTCATGATTCAGGGGAACACCAGAAATCAAAGTGACGCCTTTACCCTTGCGCCCTTTCGTTTGCCTGGCGACCCGCACAATACCGTTCCCCGTGGGAACATTTCTTTGCTTCCGGCAAATGCATTCGGAAACCGGCCGACTGCAGGCCGGACACATTTTCCCATGTTCCGTGGAATAAACAATACCGCTATTTTTTTCCCTTTTGTGCATATTTCCGTCTTCAATAATTTAAACAATTCATTTCACCCACTCCAGATAAAAAAGCTAAAATAAAAATCAATTCCGCATACTGGTCACCGGCGCCGGCATGCGGCCGCCCCTTTTTAAAAAATCCTTTGCAGAAAACGGGTTGACCGCCATTACCGGTGCGGTGCCTAATAGTCCGCCGAATTTTACCAAGCTTCCGGCTTTTTTCCCGGGTACGGGAATGACCCGAACCGCTGTGGTTTTATTGTTAATAATGCCAATGGCCAGTTCATCGGCAATGATCGCATTAATGGTTTCTTCCGGCACATCGCCGGGGACGGCAAACATATCCAGCCCCACCGAACAGACCGAAGTCAACGCCTCCAGCTTATCCAACCCCAGAGCGCCTTTTTGCACCGCATCAATCATCCCTTCATCTTCACTCACCGGAATAAAAGTGCCGCTTAAACCACCCACGTTTCCGCTGGCCATGGCACCTCCTTTTTTAACCGCATCCATCAGCAACGCAACCGCAAGGGTTGACCCGTGGGCACCAATTTTTTCAATGCCAAATGCCTCAATCACATTGGCCACAGAATCACCCGCAGCCGTGGTCGATGCCAGGGAAATATCCACAATGCCAAACGGAATTTTTAATGCCGCTGCCAGCTCCCTACCTACCAGCTCACCGGCACGCGTAATTTTAAACACGGTCCGTTTGATCACTTCAGACAGCTGTGTCAAATCACATGTCCGGTGTTGCTCCACAACTGATTTGACCACCCCCGGTCCGCTGATACCGACATTTAAGGTGATATCACCTTCTCCCACCCCATGAAATGCACCGGCCATAAACGGGTTGTCCTCGGGCGCATTGGCAAACACAACGAATTTTGCGCACCCGATGGCATTTTTACTTTTTTCGGCCGTCTGCTTGAGCATACTGCCCAGCAGATTTACGGCATCCAGGTTTAACCCCGCCACATTGGAACCGACATTTAAAAACGAACACACCCGGTCGGTCTTCGACAGCACATCGGGCAGCACATCAATAAGCATCCGGTCTGATTTTGTCAGCCCTTTCTGTACCATGGCCCCGAAACCGCCGATAAAATCAATCCCGGCGTCCGCTGCCGCCTGGTCAAGGGTTTTAGCCATTTCAATGAATTTGTTTTTGGTGCAATGGGTTTCCATGATCAGGCTGACCGGTGTAATGGAAATGCGTTTATTGGCAATCGGGATGCCATATTTCATTTCAAGAGCCCGGGCATGCTTCACGAGCTTGACTGCATTGGAAAAGATCTTGTCATAGACCTTTTTTTTAAACACTTTAAAGTCCGAATCAATACAGTCTTTTAAGTTAATGCCCAGTGTGGTGGTCCTGATATCAAGATTCTGATACAGGGTCATGCTCGCGGTTTCATATACTTCTTCTACGGATATTGTCATTTTTATACTCTGTGCATCATTTTAAAAATATTTTCATGCTGAAGCTGAACTTTGAGTTCAAGGGATTTGCCGATTTTTTCCAGTTCCCGGGTGATTTTTTCCATGGGAATAGTCGAGTTTTTGATGTCCACCAGCATGGTCATGACAAAATAACCGTCTCCCATGATCCGCTGGTTGATATCCTCAATATTAATATCTTTTTTATATAAAAAATTGGATATTTTGGCGACAATTCCTTTTTTGTCTTCGCCGATCACCGTAATAAACAAAAGCGCCTTTTCCATGGGTAACCCTTTATCATTAGTGGTTTTATTTTAACCTGTTCGGATCAATATACGCACATTTTAGTTATTAACACCCTATCCGTATAATATCAATTTTTAATACCACGATGGATTTATATCCGTCTTTTCGAGGCAGGCAGGGATAGTCAAAATTTCAATAGGGGAATATTTGGGTAAAATACAGCGGATAATAGTTGGCGCGAAGGTAGATCTGGGGAAATTCTTTGGTGCGATTTGAATGGCGATATAATGCCTTTAAGATACGTGTAATATGTCGGTCGCCGGACCAGATGGTTTTGGGTTTATTGTCTTTGGACGCCTTGGAACAGCAATTAGCCACAAAATGAATATCCGTATCTTCCGGCGGATCTTTTCTGGTATCATGGAAATAGTTTTTACAAAATTCAACAATGGCCGCATGCAGCGGATCTGATTTCAAGTCAAACACCTGGCCGTTTATTTTCAGTGTCTTTATAAACATATCGATTTGTTCAAGAAACTGCTTCTGGTTTTTCCATATTTCTTCCACCCAGCTGTCCTTGTCGCAGGCCCGTGTCTGATAAGTTTCAAAAAAATTCTGTAGTCCGGTGTCCAGTTCAACATAAATATCTTCAGAAATGGAAATCGCCGGAGTGTAAATGATCTCTTCAACCACCCGGACAAACCGTCTTAGTTCCTGGAACAGCATCGGGAGATATTTTGCATATCTCCGGTTGTTAACGCGTTTGATAAAGCCGATATAGTTGAAAATCTGGTTAATTTCCGAAGATTTGACAAATGCAGGGTGCCGCCGCTCGCTCCCATTGGGTATCTCGGATTTACGGGGGTCATCGATTCGGGGGATGGGGAAATTTTCGGGAATATAGGCGTTTAGAAAATTAGAATCGACAATATTCTCATACTGATTCGTTTCAAATACATTTTTTAATATGGCTGGATAATTTTCTAATTCTTGCATCAGGATGAGTTCCCGGTCACGGATTTTATGTAATAAATTCGACGACCTGATTTTATCATGGTGATTAAATTTTTTATCATGGTGATTAAATTTTTAATATTAAATCGTTGCAATGTCTTCTCTTTTTTCAAGAAGCACAAAAATCCGAAAAACTAACCGCTAATAATATAAAATAAGAATACCTAATTTATAAAACATTACGCGTTTCCAGAGTCAAGCATTTTTTATTTAAATCATTAATATTATTAAATAAAAATTTAAATAAATACCAATTCAAAAAACCTTCCTTACTATTCTCGCTTGTAGCACTGATCGCAGGGACTTAGAGAAGACTGACTATGTCATTACTTAAAAAATATAGATTTAAATACTTCGGTTAACAGGACAGGCTGTAATCACTTTGAATATATAGAAAAAATTCAGGGGGAAATATGTCTCGTTAAAAATACGGCCGGATAAGTTTTTTTCAATTTCACAGAAAAACTTAAACATTTGAATTTAATGTAAATTTTTTTTCTGCGCCATTCATTCACGCTTACCCCACCCCCAATATTTTCAATTATATACGGTTTTCTTACGAATTCGCCACCTCTGAATCACTGGCGAGACCTTACAGGGAATCGATAAAATCAATATATATTTTTGCTGATTCTTCCGGGACTTCAATCATAGGGGCGTGTCCCACCCCCGCCAGAATCACCGTTTGAGAATTCGGTATCTGTTTTACAAAAATTGACGCATTGTTCACATGAATAACACGGTCCTCCGCCCCCCACAGAATTAATGACGGCGCGGTGATCTTTTCAATCGCATCACTAAACGCATACGGGAGCGCTTTGTGCAAATCTTTAAAAATCTTTCTATTGATGGCCTCATTTGCGACTGCTTTTTCAGCCATGACACTGGTTATTGGCCAGGGAATAAATGGTTTTTTTTCCAGCGCAAAATCAATTAATTTATAAAAATCATCATCGCAACTGACGATTAAAGGGTTTTCCCCTTTGTCAAGAAGTCGGGTGAGCTCGCAATCGTAAACAAATATCCCCGCCGGATCGATTAAAAAAAGTGACTGCACCTGTTCCGGATAAGCAACAGCATACAAAGCAGAAATGGCTCCGCCCATGGAATTACCGGACATATGAAATTTTTTGATATTCAATTGGGTCAAAATTTCATTCACATAACCCACCTGGTCATCATAGGTGTATTGCAGGTCAAAATCCTTCACGCTTTCCCCATGTCCGGGCAAATCCATAACTACCACATGATACGTATCCGTTAAATAAGCGGCAAACCGGACCCAGTTTTCCTTATTTGCGGCAAACCCATGGATCAGCACAATACACGGCTTATTTTCGCCATGCTCACTTTCCAACAGGCTGATGCTTTTTCCGCCCGCCTCAATAGTTTTTAAAAAAAGCCCGGCTTTCTCTCGTTCATAATTCATTGCCTTTTCATAAAGACTGTATTTGATTCCGGTGCACCCGGTCAAAAGAATCGTAACAGAAATAATCAGCAATCTGATCCCTCGGGCCCATCTCCTTGATTGCGTCATCATGATTTCCTTTGCATTGTTAATATAGTTTCACCGGTCAGTAAAAAAACTGTTTTAAAGTTTCTTCTGCCAGATTTCAATGATCCGGTCAGCAACCTGAGCCGTCGTTAACAAATCCGTATCAATTTCATATTGCGCGGCATTTTCATATTTTGACATCCGCTGCGATAGGACTTCCGCCACTTCTTCAGTAAATGTTTTGCCGTCAGTCAGGGCCGGTCGCTGGGTGTCGCCTTCAATACGCGACACGATCACTTTCACTGAGGCCTTTAGCCAGACGATAACCGCATTTTTTTGAAGCGCGATGACATTCTTCGGCCGTTCGATCACACCTCCGCCGGTATCGACCACCCGATTATCCTGTTCAGACAACGCCCGGGCGAGCTCTGATTCGATATCACGAAATCGTGTCCAACCGAATTTTTCAACAATTTCAGGAATTGACATACCGGCCCGATCAACAATCTCTGCATCCATGCCAACGCATTCCATTTTCAGCCGTTCGGCAACAATCGTCCCTACCTCACTTTTTCCGGTTCCCCGATATCCAATCAACACAATATTCATGATTTTAGATGCTCCATGACGACCTTCCGCATCACCCCAACCGGTGCATCAACGCCGGTAAATCGTTCAAACTGCAAAACCGCCTGATTAATAAACATGTCCACCCCGGAAATCACCTGAAGGCCTTTTGATCTGGCATCTGCCAGCAGTTTTGTTTCAAGCGGCGTATACACAATATCAAAAACAACCTGCCCGTTTCTAAAAAGCGCGGGCGGCACCAAGGAAACCCCTTCTTTAGGATGCATGCCGATGGGGGTACAGTGAATCACAATATCCGCTGCTGCCATTGCCTCGTCAAGGGAGGTATCCGTCATTTTATTTGATTTTATAACGACCTGTGTGCTGGACGTTAAATCGGCTGTCAATTGCTGAAGTATTGTTTCATTGATATCTAAAATTTCAATTACCGCAGGTCCCCCATCACTTGCCAGAATAAATGCGACGGCCCGGGCGGCCCCCCCGGCCCCCAGCATCAACACGTTTTTACCGTTAATTTCAACGCCAGCATCCACGAGGGCCTTTAATGCACCCGGTCCGTCCGTACCCAGCCCCAGGAGTCTTCCGTTATCATTAATAACGGTATTAATAGAACCAATACGGCGATCAACCGCTTCGATGGCATCCACATGTTTCATGGCCTCAATCTTGTGGGGAATCGTGACACTCATGCCGCGAAAATTTTCCAATGCCCGCATTCCGGCCAGCGCATGTTTTACATCCGCCACCCGAAACGCCACATACACAAAATCAAGGCCCAGTTCGGCAAATGCTGCATTATGAATTGCCGGGGAAAGACTATGGGCCACCGGATTGCCGATAATCGCGCAAATCCGGGTGCTGGTTTTTATTGATCTCACATTTTTCATTCACCGCTCCATGGATAACTACCCATTATAATTTATCAAAATCAATCGGTTATGCAACAATAAATATTTATTCATCTGCTCTCAATAACAAATGTCTAATCTATTCCTATCCGGTTCCTTCTTTGCCATATATCTATCAAAAAAACAAACAGGATGCATTCATTACAGGCAGGCATTGGGTGAATAAGGACACATACTGATTGCAACAGACCTTTGGCTGAAACGCCAAAAACGTAACAAAAAAAATATGCTGACACTAAAAATCAGCATCCGCATATCACAGAGGAGGTACAAAAAAAATTAGCACACTGCTATTAAAATGATCTTACAACAAAAGGCCGGTGGATGATATCAGGCATTTCCTGATTTTTATGTCAGTAATTGTCCTACAAAATCACCTTGATTCGTGTGTGCCCACCCAGTCCTTTCTACAAAGGATTTTAACCAGTTTTCCGCCAATATACCCGGCCGCGCCGGTGACCAGAATATTCATAATTAATCCTTTTTTGCTTAATTCCGAATCCTTGGCATGGCCAGCAATTTTACAGCAAACCGCATAGTAAACGGCAGTAACCAGCATTGAAAAGCCATCAAATGGGTAATTCCTATTTTCCAATGAAGCTTATTTTCCACCCGAAAAAAAATATCCAAACCGGGACGCTGCCCGGAATGCAAAAAAGAACGAATTGATCCGCCGAGGTTTAGAATCAGATAGTTCCCGTACGAAAACCCTAAAATTAAACTTGTCATTATGAGAAGTGAGGAACGAACGACGAAATAATCTCCTGTTTCATTAGATTTGCTGCGGTCGCGTCCGTCCCTGCGACGACAGCGGCATGGCTCGCAAAAACAGACTATTCTTTGCTGAAAGACTTTCTGTTCAGACTTTATATAAGAATTCGAAACCCGGGCCTCACGGTATGCTTTGCAAAACACGCTCAAGCTCAGCAAGGGTGATTTTCTCGACAACCGCTTTCCCGATTTTAGACAACAATACAAAATAAATGCCATCCCCCTCCCGTTTTTTGTCCCGTGACAGGGCATCGAGCATTTTTACTTTATCCGATTCAATGTTAACGGGAAGGTTGAGAAGTGTCAGCAGATGCCTGATACGGTCAATATCTTTAACCTTTAGCAGCCCTTTGTTCAGCGACAGCAATGATGCAATAACCATCCCGATACTGACCGCCTCGCCATGGGGGATACCGGCTGTTTTTTCCACCGCATGGCCGAAGGTGTGTCCGAAATTCAGCTTCCGGCGCTCTCCCCTTTCCGTTTCATCCCGGTTAACAATATCTGCCTTGATCACCACTGAATCACAGATTATCTGCTGCAGGACTGCCGGGTCCAGCACAAGCGCATTGCCAGCGTTTTCTTCCAGATACGTAAAATACGACTCATCGGCAATGGCGGCATGCTTGACAATTTCGGCAAAACCACTGATAAGATCTCTTTGAGGAAGGGTTTTTAAAACACCCGGATCACAGATGACAAATTCCGGCTGATTGAATACACCCACCATATTTTTATATCCCATAAAATTGACACCGGTTTTTCCACCCACGCTCGCATCTACCTGTGCCAGTAATGTGGTGGGAACATATCCGAAATCAACACCTCTTAAATAGGTGGAGGCCACAAATCCGGTTATATCACAGACGATTCCGCCGCCGATACCCAGGAGAAATATGGATCTGTCGGCTTCAAGCTCAATGAGCTGCTGATAAATCCCTTCCACTGTTTCAAGTGTTTTCACCCCTTCACCGGTTCCGATCCGGATCACATGGGCTTTTGGGAAATCTTTTTCATAAAAACCGGCAACATTATCATCCGTGATAATGGCAACCTGTCTTTGATCTAAATACGAATCAAGATTCTTTAGACTTTCTCCAACAAATATCTGTGAATGCCCGGTTTTCCCCTGAATTTCAATTTTTTTCAAAACCAAACCCTTTCACTCTGTATATGGTTTTCAAGCCGGTGCGAACAGACCTGGACAGCCAGCCAAGATCCAACTATTGGCTGAACGAAAACATCTAATCCCCTGTCTTTAATGAGATTGCTTCGGTCGTACCGTCCCTCGCAAAGACAGAAAAAATGTGATTTAGAAACTTTCCGTTCAAGCATCAACTACGATTCATCCGTTTCCTTTAAAATATTTTCAATCGCCCGGATCTGTCGGCACAACGTTTCAAATTGTTCTGGATACAGGGACTGGGCACCATCACTCGCCGCCTTTTCCGGTTCATTATGGACTTCGATCATCAGGCCATTGGCTGAGGCGGCGGCGGCCGCCCGTGCAAGAGGCATCACCTGATCGCGGAATCCGGAGGCATGGCTGGGATCCACCATAATCGGTAAATGACTTTCCCGCTGGACCACCGGAACGGCAGAAAGGTCCAAAGTGTTTCTGCTGTGGCGGACAAATGTCCGGACACCGCGTTCACACAAGATGACTTCCGAATTTCCTTCCGCCATAATATATTCAGCGGCCATCAGCCATTCCTCAACCGTTGCCGACATGCCGCGTTTGAGAAATATTGGTTTTTTTGCTTGCCCGGCCCGGCGAAGCAGGCTAAAATTCTGCATATTCCGGGTACCGATCTGGATAATATTCGCATAATCTTCAACCATATCAAAACAGGCAAGATCCATCACCTCGGTTACAACCGGCATTTCAAAAGTTTCGCGCACCTTTGCAAGAATTTTTAACCCTTCTTCCCCAAGGCCCTGAAAGGAATACGGCGATGTCCGGGGCTTAAACGCGCCTCCCCGGAATATATCCGCCCCGGCTTGTTTAACACTTTCGGCAATTGCCATGGCCCGGGACTCACTTTCCACGGCACACGGCCCGGCCATAATTACCATGCGGCCATCGCCGATTGTCACATTACCCACCTGAATTTTAGTCCCATCCGGCTTGGTTTCCCTGCTTACCAGCTTATACGGCCGGGTAACGGCGATTGCCTGTTTCACACCGGGTAAATCCTGAAACCAGGCCTCATCTAATGCCCCTTTATTAAAAAGCACCGCAATGGATACCCGGTCCCCGCCCGGAATAGATCGGGCCTGGCACCCTTTTGATTCAACAGCACCAATAACTCCATCCACCTGTTTCTGGCTTGCATCCTGACGCATAACGATTAACATGACCCGACCCCTTTCAATTAAATCAACTCTTCAAAATTATTTTAAGCAAAAGTTCCCGTTCACGGGAGGACAACTACTGATGCACTCCCAACCCATGAACTATAAGCATTCACAGGGTGCCGCAGATGAGAGGCCCCAACCACATAAACGGAGTGCATAGACGACCTTTTGTACTTCAAGTGCTCGGCAACAAAGCAGATGCGGTGCCCTGTGAATGCTTACGAACAAAAAAAACCGCGAGGCGCTTACTGCGCCCCGCGGTCTTTTACTTTATCTTTATTTTTTAATGACAGTTCATGCCAAAATCAGCCGGAGGGCGCACCTCTGATGTAAATCTTTGTGCCACCAACGCCAATAATTAATAAACATATTACCACCCTTTTCTTCAATCATATTTCAAAATGATCAATCTCAAAGTTACTTTTTATATCAAAAGATACTTCATGTCAATTCCTGAAATTCATTCTTAAAAATATGATTTTTTAAAACCATAAACAGACCATAAACAAAATTGATGCTGCATAGAGTTATAAATCCGCCTTCCGAACAATACGGCACAGACCAATTACGATCTTATACTATTTATCTTATTCAGGAATCTTCACATTGTTTACTTGACACACATCCGGCTTTTGATAATAATTTAGCGATCACATCATACGAACCTACAGGGTTACGGTAAAAATCAGAGGCGGAAACAATTAAAAGGAGATATAAAATGCCGGAAAGCAAAGGACTCGATCTGAATTCATTTTTAGAAAATCCGGAAGTCCAAAAAGTCACAACACCTTTTACGAATGATTTTCAGGAACGGCTAAATTTTAAGCCCCAGGCCTGTGAAATTTTTAGTCGTCCGGTAACCCGACTTGATAATGATCTGCAGTATGAATTTGATATCCACCCAGCCACAAAAGAAGCACTCCCCCATATTATTGACAATACGGTTCAGCGCATTATCGGCATTGAAACACCGGACGCAGACCTAACAAAAGAATACACCAGGCAAAGAAATATCGGCATTGTATTTTCCGGTGGGCCGGCACCCGGCGGACACAATGTGATTGCCGGACTTTTTGACGCCATGAAAAAGGCCAATCCAAACAACAAGTTATTCGGCTTTATTCTAGGGCCGGAAGGAATACTTGAATGTGATGCTGTTGAACTCAATAAAGAGATAATTGACGCCCACCGGAACCTCGGCGGTTTTTCCATGATTAAAACCGGGCGCACAAAAATCGACTCAAAAGAAGAAATGGCCCTTGCCCGGGAAAACTGCAAAAAAATGAACATAGACGCCATTGTTATTGTCGGCGGCGATGATTCCAACACCAATGCGGCGTTTCTGGCTCAGGAATTGTTTGATGACGGTATTCAGGTCATCGGAGTGCCCAAAACCATTGACGGCGATATTCAGGTCAAAGACAAAACCGGAAAACTTCTATGCGCCATCTCATTCGGCTTTCACACGGCGGCCAGGGCGTTTGCAGTAAATATCAACAACCTGTGCTCTGACAGCAGTTCAGATGTGAAATACTGGCATGTTTGCAAAGTCATGGGCCGGGTGGCCAGCCACCTCGCTTTAGAAGTCGCGCTTCAGGTTCATCCGAACATGTGCCTGATCGGCGAAGAAATGGCGGATTATATTGATAGTCAACGGCTTGAAAAAGCAAATGCCGAAGGAGTTATCGATTATACAGCCTTCGGCATGACCCTCCGGCATCTTTCCAGGGTTATCTGCAATGCCATTGTACGGCGAGCGGAGATGGGCAAAAATTACGGCGTGATGGTCATTCCCGAGGGAATACTGGAATTCATCAATGAAATTCAAATATTTATCATAAAATTAAATACGATTATCGCAGAATACAACCAGACCCATGACACGGACTTTCACTCGGATTTCATCACCCTTGACGACAAACTGGACTACCTGCGCCGCCTGGCCAGGTTTTCCCGCGAAGATAAGAATTTTTTCATCTGGAATACCCGAGATGACGATCTTTTCAGTGATATTCCCGCATTTTTCAAAGAAGGCCTTTTGACCGAACGAGACAGCCATGGAAATTTTCAATTCTCACAGGTAGAAACCGAAAAAGTTCTTTTGGGCCTGGTGCAGGACTACCTGAAAATCCGGCAGGAGCAGGGACGCTATAAAATCGGCATCAAACCGGAATGGTTTAAAAAAACATTGAAAAAAGAAGGATTTGACCCGGATTATTACGGACCAATCCTGTTTAAAAACTTTAACACGGATGACCCTTTTCTGCTGGCCAAAGAGGCTCTTGTTTCAATAAAAACATTGAATCAGGAACTGGTCAAAGAGGAAGTGATTGGTAAAAATGATGATATCCCGCCGGTGATTCAAAACGTTTTTAAAACGACAATTCCCAAATTCAAAACCCAGGTTCATTTTTACGGCTATGACGGTCGCGGCAATGACCCCACCTGGTTTGACTGCACGTACACATACAATCTGGGGCTGACGGTTTTTTCCCTGATAGCCAACAATGCCACCGGTCAGATGGCGGCAATTCAACATCTTGAAAAAGACTTTTCAGACTGGGAACCCATTGGCATTCCCATTGCCCCGCTCATGCACCTGGAAGAAAGAAAAGGAAAGCTGGCGCTGGTCCTTGAACGAACGGTTGTGGACATTGAAGCCCCGGCCTTTAAAGTCGTTGAAGCCCTGCGCGAAAAATGGCTCGCAGCAAATCCCGGACCCGACCAGTTCCGACGTCCCGGCCCCATCCGATTCTCAGGCATCAGTGTGGACAGCAAACCATTAACCATGACATTGAACAATCTGGGACGGCCACAGATTTGATTCGTTCTGTTCTGTTTTTCAAACAGAAAACCGCCCATCTGAAATTATCAGACGGGCGGTTTTATTTTCCCCCAAATTTGACTCGTTCAAATTCAGGTCAAGCATTCACCCGTTCAATTACTTTTTCTACGACCTGCCCAAAGGCTTTTGCCGCCGGTGCATCCTTATTCTCTTCCTGGTAAGATTTCCCGGTATCCCCGGCTTTCACAATTTTCGGATCAAACGGAATTTTTCCTAAAAAATTAACGTTAAACTGTTTTGCGGTCGCTTCCCCACCGCCGGTGCCGAACAACTCCGCCGTTTTTCCGCAATGCGGGCAGACATAACCGCTCATATTTTCAACCATTCCCACGATATCCGTATTGACTTTTTTACAAAAGTTAATCGATTTTCGGACATCAGACAGCGCGACCTCCTGCGGGGTGGTCACGATAATCGCCTTTGCGTCTGAAATCGTCTGAACAACACTTAACGGTTCATCGCCGGTTCCTGGGGGCGAATCAACAATCAAAAAATCAAGTTCTCCCCAGTCAATATCTGTTATAAACTGATTAATGGCAGAATGCTTCAGCGGACCCCGCCAAATAACCGCATCGTCCTTATTCGGCATGAAGCATTCCATGGATATGGCTTTTAAGTTATCAGAATACCTCATTGGAATTAATTTTGCGACTTCTTTTGACGCCGTCACTTCACCTTGCAATCCCAGCATACGGGGGACATCCGGCCCATGCAAATCAACATCCATAATGCCGACCTGATATCCCTTTTTTGCCAGCGCAATCGCCAGATTAACCGACACACTGGTTTTACCCACGCCGCCTTTACCGCTCATAACAATCAATTTATATTTTATTTTTGACAACGTATTTTTTAATTCAACTGCCTGTTGTTGTTTTGCCGGATCCTGTATGCCACCGGTCCCGCTCTGACCCTTTTCCATACAAATACTTCTCCTTTCTATTAATACAAACCACCTGCATCAAATAATACAATACAAAAAAGCACCCCATCCGTAAATATGCGGTCACTTTTTTACTTCTATGTTTTTAAACCATCCAATTTATTCGGAAGTCACCCGAAAAACCCCATTGTGACGGCATGACGGGCACACCTGCGGTCGCCCGGTACCCATATCTTCATGCCATTCATAGTGACACTTTTCACAGGTGAAAAGACGTTCCGTAGAGCTGATCTCATAGTTGCCGCCTTCAATATTGATGGCTTTACCATTAATCAACGCATCGGCAACAACTCGCCGGGCCTGCTCGATAATTCTTCCAAACGTTGCCCTTGAAACACCCATCATCTGGCCGGCTTCCTCATGCGACAGCCCTTCCATGTCAGCAAGCCGTAAGGCTTCTCTTTCATCGATGGTCAAACGAATTTCTTCAAGATCAAGCATTGGAATACCCCTGGGTTTAAAATAACAAACCCCTGGATTAAATGCGACATAACGTTTTTTATGCGGTCTTCCCATAATCTACCTTAATTTTGAGCATATTCTCATGCAGTTAAAATTAATGTCTACCTGGCCACTTGTCAAGTTCAAACAAAAAATATCCGATGGCTTCTCAAAAAGTCCAAATTTTTTGTTGCACTGCATTCTTCGTCACTGCGGAGTAGGCCAGCTACGCCTCATTCCGATAAATTTATGCGCCTCACCAAATTTTATATAATTGGTGGAGCTTTTTTATTTGCCATCCGAATCTGATTTTTTAACAGTCTATCATTTTTACTCTTCCGAATTTCCGTTCTTACACCTTACAGCAACCGATCCTGCATGGGCACCTAACCCTTCCACATTGGCCAGGCGCATAATGTCATCTGCTTCACGGTCAAAAGCCGTTTTTGAATAATGAAGCAGGCTGGTCTGTTTGACAAAATTATCTACGGATAATGCGGACGAAAACCTTGCCGTTCCACCGGTGGGAAGCACATGATTCGGGCCGGCAACATAATCACCGACCGGTTCCGGGGTGTACTCTCCGAGAAAAACAGCCCCCGCATTGCGAATTTGACCGATATACTCAAACGGTTCCCGTACCTGAATTTCCAGATGCTCCGGTGCAATCCGGTTGGACAGATCAATGGCCGTTTCAATATCCGGAACAATCATGATGATGCCAAAGGCGGCTAATGATTTTTCAGCAATCTCTTTCCGTTCAAGATGAGCCAGTTGAACGGCCACTGCTTTATCAACTTTATCGGCAAGTTGTTCCGAATTGGTAATTAAAACAGATGAAGCGAGTATATCATGTTCTGCCTGAGAAAGCAAATCCGCAGCAATAAAATCCGGATTTGCCGAATCATCGGCAATGACCAGTATCTCACTCGGACCGGCGATCATATCGATGCCGACGGTTCCGGACACCATCTTTTTGGCAAGGGTCACATAAATATTACCCGGTCCCACGATCACATCGACTTTTTTTATGGTTTCCGTCCCATATGCCAGCCCGGCCACCGCCCAGGCACTGCCCGTTTTATAAATAATATCTGCCCCGACTTTTTTGGCCGCCACCAAAAGATGGGGATTGACGGTTCCCTCTTTCGTGGGCGGGGTTACCATGGCAATATGTTTCACACCGGCAATTTTCGCCGGTATAACACCCATCAGAACAGATGAGACCAGCGGGGTCAGGCCGCCTTTGGCACCCGGCACATAAACACCTGCTGCATCCACGGGATTAACCAGTTGCCCCAGTATCACCCCGGGCCGGGGTGTGCTGATCCAGGAGTTTCGACGCTGTTTTTTATGAAATTCTTTAACCTGCTCCACCGACCGGTTGAGTGCGGATCTGAAACTGTCGTCAACCTGTTGTTCAGCCGCCGAAATTTCTTCCTGCGAAACGATTAAATCCGAAACCTTCAGCTCCGGGGCATCAAAACGATTGGTATACGCTATCAATGCATCATCACCGCGCAATTTCACATCAGCAAGAATCTTTGAAACCGTATCAATGTCCTCAGTGCTGAATTCAAAACCCCTTTCGCTGATGGCACGTATCTTTTTTTCAGCATCCGGTGATGGATAACGAACTATTTTCATGAACAATTCCTCAAAATATAGATTCTATATCAATTTAATTATACTTATGTTAAACCAACCATCATGTCAATGGTTCACTCATGGCAAAAATTTAATACAATTGCACGCATATTAAGCATATGCCTGATATCTGACAAATATCCAGTGGTTGACATCCATCATTTAATTTGTCATAGTCAATTTTTTTATTTTTTGAATTAAATATCAATATATAGCCATCAATGGAGGAAGTAAATGTCTGAAAATAGAATTTATAATTTTAACGCTGGCCCGGCAACACTGCCGCTCCCGGTTCTGGAGGAAATCCAGGCATCTTTTTTAAATTACAAATCCAGCGGCATGTCCATTACGGAAGTCAGCCACAGATCCCCCTGGTTTGATGAGGTGATCAACGATGCGATCGCCAGAACCAAACGCCTGCTGGGCTTGGATGACAAATTTCACGTTCTGTTCGTCCAGGGCGGCGCAAGCACACAATTTGCCATGCTCCCGATGAATTTTCTGGCTGACGGCAAATCCGCAGACTTTGTCAATACCGGCACCTGGTCCACCAAAGCCATCAAGGAAGCACAGATTCAGGGAAAATCTCATAACGTAGTAGCATCCTCGGAAGACCGAAATTTTGCTTATATTCCCAAGGACATCCCTTTTAACAAAGACGCGGTTTTCGTTCACATTACATCCAACAATACCATTAAAGGTACCCAGTGGGCACAATTTCCGGATACTGCCGGCGTCCCGATCATCTCGGATATGTCTTCAGACATCATGTCCCGTCCGCTGGATGTGGATAAATTCGGCATGATTTATGCCGGTGCCCAGAAAAATATCGGGCCATCCGGTGTCTGCATGGTCATCGTTCGCGACGACATGCTGAAACTGATACCGGACAACCTGCCGTCCATGCTCAACTACAATACATTTGTCTCAAAAAATTCCATGTACAACACACCGCCGTGTTTTTCAATTTACTGCATTCAGCTGGTCATGAAATGGCTGGAAGAAACTGTCGGCGGTCTGGCTGCCATGGAAAAAATCAACCAGGAAAAAGCTGGCCTGCTGTATGATTTCATGGATGCCACAGGCTTTTACAATGCTACCGCAGACAAAGACAGCCGGTCATTAATGAACGTGACATTCCGCCTGCCCAGTGAAGATCTGGAAAAACAATTCATCAAAGCGGCGACAGAAAAAGAAATGGGCGGCCTTAAGGGCCATCGTTCCGTGGGTGGATGCCGAGCGTCTATTTATAATGCCATGCCAATAGAAGGCGTCAAAACACTGGTTGATTTTATGAAGGAGTTTGAAAAGAAAAACGGCTAATCATTCCGATCTGATTTGCCCTTTGGCTGCGTTATACGAAAATTCCGGTAGCAGGCAACATTGACGCAAGCCTTGCCAAAGAACAAATCAAATCCGATATGAAATGATATACTGTTTATATAGCTAAAAAAAGGCTGCCCTTACAGGCAGCCTTTTTTCCCAAAAACCCCAGTGAATCATATAAGCATATCAATGGCTGGATAGCTAAGTTAAAAGTCCCATCAATATTGAATTATTTTATAAAATGATATATTCAATGATTTCAAACTGACACTGTTCAACAAAAATTATTCTTCAGGCCACAGGAATCCCAAAGACCTGCCGATGATGCATAAACAGAGAAATCGTAAAAGCTTCATGGCCGTCTATGTCGGCCTGGCAGCCAACTTTTTTCTGGCAGCTCTAAAAACCACCATCGGCATTATTGGCCACAGCCCTGCCCTGCTTGCCGACGGCATCAATTCCACCTCTGATGTTGCATACGGCATTGTGGTCAGCGTGTTTATGAAACTCTCAAGTAAACCGCCGGACGATGATCACCCCTATGGTCACAGCCAGATGGAAAGTATTGCAGCCGTCGTCGTCGGGGCATTTGTCATCACCACCGCTATTGCCATTTTCTGGGATTCCATAAACAACGTTTATGATTTTTATGTTGGACCCGGGGAGTTTTCCGGCGCGGCAGGAATTGCATTTTGGGTCGCATTATTTACCGTGGGTTTAAAAATTCTGCTGACGATCTGGACGCTTGGCATCGGACGCCGGACTAAAAATGCGGCCGTCCTGGCTCTGGGGTTTGATCACAAAAATGATATATTCGCCGCCCTGGCAGCCACCATCGGCATTTTCTTTGGCCGGCTCGGCTATCTCTGGGTGGACCCGTTAGCCGGAGCAGTGGTTTCATTGATTATCCTGCATACGGGGATTGAAATTTTACGCGAAGCCACCTCGGATTTAATGGACACCATACCGGGAAAGAATCTGGCAAAACAAATCTCTGGTCTCGTGATGCCGATTGCCGGTGTAAAAAAAATTGAGGAAATTCATGCCCACCGCTTTGGCCCTTATATGGTCGTCAATATCACGATATGCGTGGACGGAAATCTGACGGTGACCGAAGGAAATAAAATTGCCTCCCGGGTTGAAAATGCACTGATGGATAACATCGAATTCATGCGCAAAGTGTATGTTCATTATCATCCGGTGATCCAAGGCAAATATGCGACACACCATTCATGTGCTTTATCGGCTGACTGAAACTCAGAGGATTAACCCGGATCTTTAAACAGGATGATTAACCCGGACACTGATTGACAAATCAAACCTTAGATATTGCGAAAGTTTTTCAATGACAGATAATTATACAAAAATTGCACAAAACAATCTTGATAAGCTCTACAAAGATTTACCCAACGATTTAGCGGATAATCTTCCGGGTAGAAAAGATGGGGAGTGGTATACTTTTAATGCTTTTGGTGAAACCTGCACAATTTCCCCTGATGGGATATCTCTTGGCAAGACAAAACACTCGTCAATATTGGATATCCTGATCTCTTTGTATGCCTTAAATGCCCGGCCGGATAATTGTGAACTGTTGCCGTTTAAATCATTTAACCCACGTTCGAGGGCAAGGCGCAATCTGATGAAAACCGGAGCATAGCTTGCTATGTGAATATTTGAAGAAGATTGCAACGCAGCCATCGGGAATTAAATTGTGTTGATGGCAAAGAAAAACGTTCAAATTCAAGGCGCGCAAAGCCTGAGAAACGATACGTACGAATGTACATTGAGTGACGAAGGCTGCAGTGCAACACAGAATTTGGACTTTTTACGAAGCCATCACCATTGAGACATCATTTCAATCCCCTTATCCTTTGCAATCCCCTCCTGAAGCTGTTCAAACTGTTTTCCCACAGCCTTGAGAAGGTAGCTCATGACCCTGAAACCGACAACCGCATCCCGCGCAAAAACCGCCAACAGGTCATCACGTTCCAATCTGATGATTTTACACCACCGGGAAGCGCAATACCCTGAAAGCCGGTATCTGTAAGGCTGAACAAAACATGTCCACCCAAATGCCTGCGCTTCAGACATAAAAGCAAGCGATGAATCGGTTCTCCCCTCCTGATCGCCCGATTCGGTTCTCAGCTCCACATCGCCTTCCAGAAGAATCCAGATATGTGAGGCAATATCACCCTGTTCAAAAATACGATCATCTTTTTTAAAATCAATAGATTCCGAACATTTTTGAATCGCCGAAAGCTGATCGTCATTCAATTTTCTAAAAACATCCACCTGTTCCAAAAATTCCAGACTAATCATATGTTTCCTCCTCCGAACACCCAAGCGTTATGAACCCTGAAGTCTTTGAAAACGCCTCCCCACCACACGAAGCATCGCAGACATCACCTGGTAACCTGTTTTCGGGTGAGTGCTTAAAAACTCGCGCAGAATTTTTCTTTCAATTAACAGCACTTTGCACTGGGCTGAGGTGCAGTATGCTGAAAGCTTGTATTTATATGGTGGGACAAGGCTGGACCACCCGATAATTTTATTCGCCCCGATGGACGAAAGAGAACTCTCTTCAGAGGTTTCACGACCCGGCAGATCAAAACGCAGGTCAATCGTCCCTTCTTTGACAATCCATAAATGGGTGGCAGAATCTCCATCTTTAAACAACCGGTCACCAAAAGCATGCTGCTTTTCAATGGTCAGTTTACCGATTGCCGTCAATTCTTCATCGCTTAATGACTGAAACGTTTCAACCTGCCTTAATTCATTGATATCGGCCATTGAACCCTCCTTTCTCTGTCTGATGAAAAGTAACCCTTATGATGAAACATCTATGATTAAATTCATGATAACATAAATCCACCTGTAAAAAAAAAGACAAAAAAAATAACCATATTGAAGATAATCAGCAAACTGTATTGATAGAGGCGTACGAATGGACGTTGATCGACGAAGGTTGGCGCAACCCAATCATAAAATTGACGTTGCTTTTTTTTCGAAGCCATCGCCAGAATATAAAAAAAGGCCACCCGAGGGGGTGGCCTTTTTATTATTCATAATTTTTTAAAAAAAAATTATTCACACAATTCAAACAATGCTGCAGCACCCATACCGCCGCCGATACACATGGACTCAACAGCATATTTAGCGCCGCGTTCCTGCATTTGTGTTATAATCTGGGCACACAGTTTGGCTCCCGTACATCCCAGGGGATGCCCCAGAGCAATGGCGCCCCCATTAACATTGATGATGCGTTTGTCACTGGTGGATTCCCACAATTCTCTTTGTTCATAGAGACCCAACTGCTGCATGGCATAAATACACTGGGAGGCAAAGGCTTCATTAAGCTCCCAAAGATGGATATCTTCTACTTTCATGTCCATCATTTTCAGCAGTTTAGGAACGGCATAAGCAGGGCCGACACCCATTTCATCCGCCCTTACACCAGCGATCGTATAACCAACCATTTTTGCAATCGGTTTAAGACCGAATTTTTTCACGGCCTTTTCGCTCATGACAAGGCTGACCGCCGCGCCATCAGTGGTCTGAGATGAATTACCAGCAGTCACGGAACCGTTGGCGGCAAACACCGCCCGGAGTTTACCAAGGCCTTCAACAGTCGTTGATTCACGGATCCCATCATCAAAATCCTGAATAAAGGTTTCTTTTTCATAAACGCCATTCTTTTCTACATATTTAACGGCTTTCGTGGGAACAATTTCCTTATACAGTTTATTTGCCTTGGCATTAGATGCTTTCATCTGTGAATGAAAGGCAAACTCATCCATCATTTCACGGCTGATATTGTAGCGGTTGGCAACGTTTTCAGCCGTGATGCCCATGGAAACATAAACATCCGGATTTTCCTGTGTCCATTCCGGATGAGGGCGCGGCATATTGCCGCCCATGGGAACGATGGACATGGATTCTACACCACCACCAATCGCAACATCACACCATCCGGCTTTAATCCGCATTATCTGTAATGCGATCCCTTCCAAACCGGAAGAGCAAAAACGGTTGACGGTCGCACCGCAGGTGCTGTCCGGGAACTTTGCCATTTGCGCGCATACGCGGCCGATATTCAATCCCTGCTCGGCTTCCGGAAAGGCACAGCCGATCATTAAATCCTCAACATCTTTTTTTTCCACACCCGGTGCTTTGTCCATGACCGCATCCAAAGCCTGAACCAGCAGTTCTTCCGGCCGTGTCTGGGCCAACGCGCCTTTTCCTCGCCGGCAGCCAGGCGTTCTGACTGAACTTACAATATATGCTTCTTTCATAGATATTTCCTCCTGGAATTTTCTATTACAGTATTAATTAAAGAAATAAGGGCTTGCCTGTCTTCATAATATTTTCAGCCATTTTTTGGGTATTTTCGGTGCGCCAAAGTTCCACAAAGGCTTCTCTTTCAAGTTTCATCAATTGTTTTTCAGAAACGAGCGTTCCCTGAGGCACATCGCCGCCAGCCATACAGATTGCCGCTTTTTTGGCAATAAATTCCATATGCGGGGTAATATAGCCACCGGATTTCATATTATTCATTTCCGCCCAGATCATGCCCTGTGCTTCACGCCCGAATACCGCTCTCTTTGTCTTTCTTGGCGGTGTATATCCATCATCCACCATCTTTAAGACTTCTTTTTTCGCTTCGCCGATCAGATTGTCTTTATTGGCAACAATCCGGTCTGTGGGTCTAAGGAAGCCGTTCTTGCGAGCATCTGCTGCTGATGAAGAAACTTTTGCCTGAGCAACGCACATGAAGGCCTGGATAAAGAAACCCGCCAGGTCCGTAATTTTTCCTGCGCCCGGTTTGGAATCAATATAGTTTCTCCACAGATGAATCATACCACAACCGCCGGGAATAAGCCCTGCGCCGATTTCAACCAGCCCCATGAAAAGGTCCGTATGCGCAACGATTCTGTCGGCTGACAGACAGGTTTCACATCCACCGCCCAATGCCAGACCATACGGTGCTGCCACAACTGGGAACGGTGAATACTTGGTACCCATGATGCCTTCATGAGCACCTTTAATAAACGTATCAATTTCATTAAACTTACCGGCTCTTGCCAGACCCAGCATATAGGCCAGATCGCCGCCCGCGGAAAATGCGCCAGGCATGCCGCCGGCCTGATTACCAATGACCAGTCCCACACCGTTTTCAAGAACATACTCACCGGCTTCTTTCATGAAATCAAGCATTTCACCATTGAGTGCGTTCATCTTGGAATGGAATTCAATGTTGAATACGCCGTCACCCAGATCAATCAATGAGCAGGAAGGTACGGTTTTAACCACTTTGCCATTGGCACGAAGGTCTGCCAGAACAATGGCTTTTTCGCTGGTCTGCATGGGTTTGTAGCTGTTGGATGCAAAATCAAAAAACATCCGTTTGGTTCCTTCCAGTTTATAAAAAGACGTCGCACCGGATGCGAGCATTTTCTTCACATTTTCCGGAACCGCCATGCCGTCGGCTTCCATCTTGGCAACTGATTTTTCAACACCAATGGCATCCCATTGTTCAAACGGACCCATTTCAAAATTATAGCCCCATTTCATGGCATTGTCGATTTCAACGATCGTCTCTGAAATCTCGGGAATCCGGTTGGCAGAATAAATACAAGCGGCAGCAGATACTTTCCATGCGAATTTAGCACCTTTATCATCGCCGTAAACAATCGTCTGCAATTTTTCAGCGGTTGTTTCACATTTCTTGGCGGCATCCAGGCAGGGAAAAGTCGGTCTGTCAAGATCAACATACTCACCGGTCGTCGGATCAATGACCTTACGGAGGACTTTCCATTCCGGAGTCAAATCTTTTTTGTAGAAACCGCCCTTGGTTTTGTTGCCCAGTTGTTTGTTCTCGACCATTTTTTTGACGAAATCCGGAACAATAAATGTATCCCGTTCTTCATCCTCCACACACATGTCATATGTATTAGAGGAAACATGTGTCATTGTGTCCAAGCCAACGAGGTCGGATGTTTTGAAAATAGCTGTTTTGGGGCGTCCCATGGGCGCGCCGAAAATAGCGTCGACTTCGGGAATGCTCAGGCCGTCTTCCAGCATAATCTGCATGGCTTTACCGATACCGTGAATACCAATACGGTTACCCACGAAGTTAGGGGTATCTTTGGCCCATACAATGCCTTTACCCAACATTTTTCCACCAAAATCCGCTACGAAATCAAGCACTTCTGGAAGGGTTTCTTCTCCCTTGATAATCTCCAGCAAATGCATGTAACGAACCGGATTGAAAAAATGCGTCCCCATAAAATGCTGACACATTTCCTGATTCAAATCAGCCGACATATCTTTTAACGGAATTCCGGATGTGTTGGAGCTAATGATGGAACCCGGTTTTCGAATGCCTTCAATGCGTTTAAACAGCTGTTGTTTAATTTTCAAATTTTCAACAACCACCTCAATAATCCAGTCACATTCGGCCAGTTTGTCAAAATCATCATCCAGATTTCCAATGGAAATCATCGGCGCATCATTTTTCTTGTCATAAAACAACGGCGGTTTCGACTTTAATGCTGCGTTAAAACCAGTCGAAACCATTCTGTTTCTGGCTTTAGGATCTTTTTTTTCGTCATCGGTTAAATCAAATGGAACGATGTCCAAAAGCAAGACTTCCACACCAGCACCGGCAAGAATGGCCGCAATACCGCCGCCCATAATACCTGAACCGATAACGGCCACCTTTCTAATTCTTCTTTGCATAATTTCCTCCTGAAATATATATTAAGTTAAGCAAGAAATGCACAAACCCCTCAAAAACAAATTTTTTGAACAAAATTAATTAAATACCAAAGAGTCCTTTGGGGTGTCAAGAAAAATATATCCACCGGCTATTTATAATTTTATTAAAAAATCAAGTAGTTACTCTGATAGTTAATTTTACCCACCGCAAGATTTTTATGGATGCCGGTTTCATTGATTGACGGCCATAACTCTATTTAAGGGCATATGCCAATATTTTATCGTAATTTATTAACCTGTATTTTCAACAAATTCTAAGTTCAACTTCCGCACCTGCACTGCAGACACCTTAAATTCCGGAATTTTGGCCAGAGGGTCCACCGCTGTGGAATCCGTCAGCACATTGGGCGGATTTTCACCAAAATGAATGGGCAAGAACAACGTGCCGGGCGGCACCGCCCGGGTAATCCGGGCCGGTACTTCCATCTCACCCCTTCGGGACGAAAGAACAAGGATATCATTTTCACAAATATCCAAGCCTTCAGCATCCTTTGGATTAATTTCCACGTAACCGGTGGTCTGTTCCACATCCAGATGACGGGATACGCGTGTCATGGTGCCGGTATGAAAATGGGCAAACATGCGACCCGTGGTCAGGAAAAACGGATAATCCGCATCCGGCAGTTCGGCAGGGTCTTTATATTCAATGCCGTGGAATTTCCCCTTGCCACGGGCAAACCCGTCTTTGTGAAGATACGGGGTCCCCGGATGGTTCTGGTCCGGGCAGGGCCATTGCAGTCCATCAATCCCTAATCGTTCATAGGTCATGCCCGCATAGCTCTTCGGCGTTAATGCCGTCATTTCATTGAAAATTTCCTCGGGATGGTCATACTTCATCTCATATCCCATGGCAGTTGACAGTCGGCAGATAATCTCCCAGTCCGGCAGGGTATTTGCAATGGGCTCAATGGCTTTGTTAATTCTCATGCACCGGCGTTCCGTATTGGTAA
>Ga0307991_1000695_pt1 | contig 24075 bp, 19 predicted proteins | sample EllFjometagen131_FD_203146 | JGI IMG/M metagenome (GOLD analysis project Ga0307991, IMG submission 203146) | Marine microbial communities from Ellis Fjord, Antarctic Ocean - #131 | ecosystem: Environmental > Aquatic > Marine > Unclassified | place: Southern Ocean | collected 2014-10-08 | reverse complement strand
GATTGCTTGATTGTGATGGATATTTATGCTGCTGGTGAGGCGGAAATTCCTGGCATCAACGGGCAGATGCTGGCTCAGGCTGTTGCGGAACATGGGCACCGTAATGTGAGTTATGCTGCCAGTGCTCAGCAGGCAGTGGAGCAACTGCGAGAGATACTTAAGCCCGGTGATATGGTGATAACTTTAGGGGCCGGATCGGTATGGAAGGTTGGTGAGCAGCTAATTGCTACCCTGCCGCTTGACTGAGAGTTGTGCTATGCAATGGTGCGTCGAGACAATCCGAGAACAGTGGGGTATCAGGGGCGAGTGTCTGACAGATGAGCCTCTTGCTCCACTGACGACTTGGAAGGTTGGCGGTAGTGCTGATTTGCTGGTGCGCCCGCTGGATCTGGAAGATGTCCACGCCCTGTTTGTTTTTTTGCGCCATTATCGCTTGCCATGGATAGTTCTTGGTGGCGGGAGTAATATCTTAATTGCTGATGGCGGTGTGCGTGGAGTAGTAATCCAGCTCAGTGATATGAATTACATCATACCCTGCGGTGAGTGCCAGCTGAGAGTTGGGGCAGGTTGCAAGCTCAGACATCTTGTAATCGAGACAGCACGCTTGGGTTATACCGGGCTTGAATCTTTAGCAGGCATCCCCGGTAGTGTCGGTGGCGCCGTTGTGGGTAACGCCGGAGCTTTGGGGCAGCAAGTAGGTGACTGCGTGGATTCTGCTGTGGTGGCGGAGTTGACTGCAGTAGAGCGTTGGTCCAAAGATGAGTTTGCCTTTGAGTATCGTCGCAGCGCGATTCAGCCTCAACATGCGTTGTTGGAGATAGTGTTCAATTTCCACCGCTGTGAGCCTGAGACTCTGAAGAAAAAGATAAAGTTAGCCCGTCTGCACCGCCGTCAGGCACAAGCGGTAATGGGGGCTAGCGCAGGTTCGGTTTTTAAAAATCCGGATGGGCAGCAGGCTTGGAAGTTGATAGTTGCCAGTGGTGTGCAGGGTGAAGTGGTCGGTGGTGCCCAGGTGTCCAAGCAACATGCAAACTTTATAGTTAATAACGGTGGTGCAACAGCAGAGGATATTATTAAGCTGATGTCACTGGTGCAACAACAGGTAGCGGGGAAAACTGGTTATCGTTTAGAGCCAGAGGTGAATATGCTGGGTGATTTTGCCGATCTTGCGCCGCAGGTAGCGATTATTGTCAATGGTCCTTGAGCTGGAGTAATGGCAGGAGTTTGAACTGATGGATGTTGAACAGATAAAATCGAAAAGAATAGCAGTAATTATGGGTGGGGTATCCGCTGAGCGTGAGGTTTCGTTGCGCACTGGGGCTGCAGTGCTTGAGGCTTTGCTCGCCAGAGGTTATGACGCAGTCGGCATTGATGCGACCAAAAATTTACCGGCTCAGTTGCTAGAGTGTGGAGCGCAGGTGGCTTTTATCGCTGTTCATGGTCGCCACGGTGAGGACGGAACCCTGCAGGGGCTGCTAGAAATAATGGGAATTCCCTACACTGGCAGTGGTGTTCTGGCGTCAGCTTTAGCGATAGATAAACATATCGCCAAGCAGATGGTGGCAAACGTGGTGACAACGCCGCCTGCCTTTCTGGTTGATGAACACGATGATGTGTCGGCTTTATGCCAAGCTTGTAAAGAATATCCGCAGGTGGTGAAACCAGTGCGTGAGGGCTCCACTTTAGGCATAAGTATTGTGGATGATGCGGCGCAATTAGCAACGGCAATAGTTGCGGCACGATGCTATGACAAACGGGTGTTGGTGGAGAAGTTTGTGGCGGGGCGTGAAGTTACAGTGGGGGTACTCAATGGGCAGCCTTTGCCGGTAATTGAGGTGGTGCCCGCTGATGGTTTCTACGATTACGCTGCCAAGTATACCGCTGGCACTACCCAGTATCTGGTGCCGGCACCGCTGTCTGTTGACACTTATGCGGCATTGCAGGATGCTGCCCAGCGCTGTTGTGCCAAATTGGGTTGCCGCGGCGCAGCGCGGGTGGATTTTATTGTCAGCAATGATGTTGTGGGAGAATTTTATTTTCTTGAAGTGAATACCATACCGGGTATGACTAAAACCAGCCTGTTGCCGAAAGCGGCTGCTTGTTCCGGTATAGAATTTGCATCCTTGGTTGAGCTAATTGTAACAGAAGCGTCTCTTGATCGTTGATTGCACTTAATAAAGTAGTTTTTAGATAATATGCGTTATGTTAAACCGGGAACCGGCAAACAGCGATTGTTAAACAAGCGGGAAACCCGTAACGTGCGCACACAACAACGTTGGGATTGGAAAAAGCTATCTGTCCGCATCCTGCGCTGGTTTATGGTTATTAGTTGTGCGCTGTTGCTGGTTGGTGGTGTGCTACTGTTGGTTAAAATCATTGTCGATTCTGATCATTTCACAGTACAGACCATTGAAGTGAGTGGCAATAAGCGCTTGGTAAGTCAGGATGTGATTGAGCTGTCAGATATCCGACAGGGAGTTAGCACTTTTGACTTGGATCTGGAAATTATCGGTCAGAAGCTGGCCGAGAACGATTGGATACGCAGCGCGTACATAATGCGTAAATTGCCTCAAGGTATTGTAATTGATATCAGCGAACGCGAGGCGGTATTCATTATCAACCTTGATTATCTATACTATGTTGATAGTGAAGGCGAAATATTTAAGGTGTTGCGCGGCGGGGATACGCTGGATTATCCATTAGTGACAGGTATTGATCGCCAGCAATTGCTTGACGATCCTCAGCAGGCAACCGAGCGGCTCCAGTACATAGCTAAGATGATTATTGATTTACAGCAGCGTAAATTTTTTAATACCAAATGGGTCGCGCAGATTAATATTGATCCCAAGGGCGGCTATACTTTGTATACAGATCCTTTAGGGGTGCCGATACGGGTCGGGACCAGTGACTTTAGCGGGAAAATTGATCGTCTTGAGCAGGTTTTTGCTGAGATAAAACAAAGGTTGCCGCTGCTGGAATATATTGATCTTAGCGTACCCGATGAAGTTATCGTTAAAACTGTTGGTCATAGTGAGCAGATTGATTAGATTGTCCAGTTACTATTTTATTCAGCGTGAAATTATGCTGAACTCTCCAATATAGCAGCGCTATAGCCTGGGGAGTTGGACCGTGGGATACAAACGGTTACCTGGTAACCTTTTGGGAAGGATGGGAATGAGCAGCAACCGTAAGGAAAACCTTATTGTCGGTCTTGATATAGGCACAACCAAAATTTGTACCATAATTGGCAGCATGACAGAAAATGGTCTTGAAATTGTCGGTATTGGCACCAGTCCGTCTAAGGGGTTACGCAAAGGGGTTGTGATCAACATTGAGAGCACGGTTGAAGCTATTCGCAAGGCGCTGCAAGAGGCCGAGCTGATGGCGGGATGTGAGATTAACTCAGTGTTCGCTGGCATTGCCGGAGCACACATCACTGGGTTGAACTCTCAAGGTGTGATCGCGATTAAAAACCGTGAGGTAACTGTGGAAGATATCCAGCGGGTAATTGATGCGGCCAAAGCTATAGCCATTCCTATGGATCGTGAAGTTATTCATGTCCTGCCGCAAGAGTATATTATTGATGATCAGGACGGTATTAAAGAGCCGCTGGGTATGAGCGGTGTCCGACTGGAAGCTAAGGTGCATATTGTCACCGGCGCTGTTGCCAGTGCGCAGAACATTATCAAGTGTTGTAATAAGGCCAATGTTAACGTAGCAGATATTGTACTCGAGCCGTTGGCCTCAGCTGAAGCAGTGTTGTCGGCAGATGAAAAAGAGTTAGGGGTCGCCATTATCGACATCGGCGGCGGTACTACCGATCTGGCTATCTTTGTCGATGGGGCAATCAAGCACACCTCGGTGCTGGCGTTGGGTGGTAATCATCTTACCAATGACATTGCTGTAGGTTTGCGTACTCCTATGGCGGAAGCGGAACGCATCAAACGTACCTATGGTAGTTGCATGACCAGCGGTATAGGTAAAGATGAGACCATAGAAGTTCCCTCCGTGGGCGGGCGCGAACCCCGTATATTGTCGAGGCAACTGTTGGCAGAAATCTTAGAGCCACGGGTAGAGGAGATTTTTAATCTGGTGAATCGTGAGATTGTGCGCAGTGGCTACGAAGATCTTATTGCCTCGGGGATAGTTATAACCGGCGGTACCAGTATTTTACCGGGAATGCCTGAGTTGGCTGAACAGATTTTCGATCTGCCGGTGCGCCGTGGTTCGCCTCAGGGGGTGGGTGGTTTGATTGATGTGGTTAATTCACCTATATACGCAACTGGAGTTGGCTTGGTGATTTATGGTAGCCGCAATCAGCACAGCGAAAACTTTTCCATAGGACAAGAGAAAGTATTTGAAAAAGTTATGCGCCGAATGAAAGAGTGGTTTGGCGAATTTTTTTAGTAAGTTGTAGCTCACGATCGCTGGATTGCTGAGCTAAAATAATACGGATTGCTGGCGCCGTTTACGGAGAGAATAGCACCAGTCTATTAACATGCAGGGGGAGTCATGTTTGAATTTGATGAAACACTAGATCAAACCGCAAAAATTAAGGTTATTGGTGTTGGTGGTGGTGGTAGTAATGTTGTTGATGCCATGATCAATGCCAATATTACCGGGGTTGAGTTTATTGTCGCTAACACTGATGCTCAGGCACTGAAGCGCAGTATCGCATCCATGAAGGTCCAGCTTGGCACCAAGTTAACCAAGGGGCTGGGCGCTGGTGCTAGCCCGGATACCGGGCGCGATGCGGCTATGGAAGACAGAAGCCGTATTAGCGAATTGCTGGCTGGAGCCGACATGGTTTTTGTTGCCTGTGGTTTAGGTGGCGGTACCGGTACCGGTGCCGCACCTGTTATTGCTGAGGTTGCCAAGGAGATCGGTGCTTTAACTGTTGGCGTGGTAACCAAGCCGTTTACCCGTGAGGGTCGGCAACGGTTAATCAAAGCTGAAAGTGGTGTCGAAGAGCTGAAGAAGGTTGTTGACTCCCTGATTGTTATCCCAAATGACCGTCTTGTTGGGCTGGCTGGCAAAAACATGAGCATACTAGATGCGTTCAAACCATCAGACGATGTGTTGCGCCAGGCAGTACAGGGTATCTCAGATCTGATAACGACCAGTGGTTTAATCAACGTCGACTTTGCCGATGTTAAATCGGTGATGAGCGAGCGTGGTATGGCGATGATGGGTATCGGTGTTGCTTCAGGGGAAAAACGCGCCAGCGAAGCGGCTCAGCAAGCTATCAGTAGTCCACTGCTCGAAGATATCGACATCTCCGGGGCCAAGGGGGTGCTGGTAAATATCTCCGGTTCGAGCAGCATGACCATGGAGGAGTTTGACGAAGCATCGCGCATTGTCCATGAGAAGGTGCACGAAGATGCCAATATCATTGTTGGTCTGGTTATCAATGAAGATCTTGGAGACGAGATCAAAATAACTGCGATCGCAACCGGTTTTGGCGATTCCTTTGAAAAAAACAAATGTCATCTAAAAAATCTTAAAAGTGATGCAGCGAAGATGATCGGCTCTAGGGTTGATTTGGATGTGCCCACTATCATTCGTAATCAACAACGTGATGCGGCGCGCTCGATGCGTATGCAGGGTCGTCAAGATGATGAATACGATATTCCCACTTTTTTGCGCAAGCGTATTGATTGATTAAGTGTAATTACTGCTTGGCATTATGCCGTGAGTCAGGCAGTCCCAGTTGTCCAGTCAGCGGTCTCCGTCCGTGTAGCTGGATAGGTTATACAGACAGCTGTCAGGTATAACTCCCTCAGATCGGGGACCTTTTGGTCCCCGTTTCTTTTTGGTGCGCACGTTAGGGCGCGGGGTGCGTAGGCACCAGCCATTCAGTATTAGTGATGACAGGTGATTTATGTCCCACAGGTTACGCCAGAAACGCCAGCAACTACTAGCCGATGAAACAGGTTGTACCCCCAAAGCCTGGGGTGGTCGCTTGAGCGTGGCGTTGGTGTATCCAAATACCTATTACCATGCCATGAGCAACCTTGGTTTTCAGGCGGTATACCAATTAATTCAGCAACGCGAAGACTGTCTGTGCGAGCGTTTTTTTCTGCCTGACCGTGAAGACCTGGAACTGCATCATAAAACTAGCACTGCTCTGGTTTCTCTGGAGAGTGGGCGTGAGCTGAACAACTTCGACATCGTCGCTTTTTCACTGTCGTTTGAGAACGATTATATCAACCTGCCGACAATTTTTTCTCTGGCACATCTGCCGCTGTGGAGCGAGCAGCGCACAGAAGAGCACCCGTTATTCATCGCTGGCGGTATCTGCGCTATGCTCAACCCGGAACCAATTGCTGATTTTATTGATCTATTTGTGATAGGTGAGGCTGAGGTGCTACTTGGCGAGCTGCTTGATGCCGCTTTGCAAGACTGTAACAGGGGCTCTATACTGGAACAGTTAGCTCGAGCGCGGGGCTTCTATGTGCCAAGTTTATATACCATCACCTATGCAGATGACGGCACAGTAGAAGATATTGTTTCCCGTTGCGGTGCTAGTTTTCCGGTGCAGCGCTGTTGGTTAGCCGATTTGGATGACAGCCGCTGTCAAAGCTTAATTAAAACCCCCCATACTGCGTTTGGCAACATGGACCTGATTGAAGTATCGCGTGGCTGTAGCCGTGGATGCCGCTTTTGCGCCACCGGTTTTGCCTATTTACCGCCGCGGGAAAAAAGTGCTGCTAAAGTACTGGAACAATTACAGTCGCATTTAGAAGTTAGTAGCACTGCGGGGCTGGTAGGAGCTGCGGTATCTGATTATTCTAACCTAGATGAAGTGACCAAGCAGGTTATTGCTCAAGGAGCTGACGTGTCGGTGGCGAGTTTGCGGGTAGATACCATGACGAGAGAGCAGGTGCGGGTACTTAAACAGGGTGGGCAGAAAACATTGTCGTTGGCTCCTGAGGCTGGTAGTCAGCGGCTACGCGATGTAATTAATAAGAACTTGAGTGAAGAGCAGATAATTTCTGCAGTCGAAATAATGGCTCAGGAGCAGATACTGAACCTCAAATTGTACTTTTTGATTGGTTTACCGACAGAGCAACCTGAAGATATTGCTGAGCTGATCGCTTTGACGGAAAAGATCCGTCAGGTTTGGATTGCGGCGCAGCGCCAGCATGGACGTTTGGGCACCATCACCCTGTCGGTCAATCCTTTTATTCCCAAACCACAGACGCCATTTCAATGGAGCGGTATGGCAAATATCGCAACTTTGAAAAAAACAATTTCAACGTTACGTAAACAGGTGAACCGCATGGCCAACACTAAGCTGCAAGTAGAATCGTTGCGTAGCGCCGAACTACAGGCAGTGCTGGCGGGTGGTGATAGGCGTATAGCTCATATCCTGCCGGAGCTCAGTAACGGTGATAATTTAAAAGCAGCGTGTCGTAAACATGAACTTGATCCAAAATTTTATGCTCAACGTTTACGTCATCAACATGAGGTGTTGCCGTGGGATGTGCTGGCTAGCGGTGTCACCCGCAGTTATCTATGGCACGAATATCAACAGGGGCTAAACGGAGCACTTACTCGACCATGTAATAATGATTGCCACCGCTGTGGCGTTTGTGCTCCCACTGCTCGTCAAATATAAGGAGAAATATTGTGAAGAAATCGTTAGGTGCTAAACCAATAGTCTATCCTACTCCTGTATTTTTGCTAGCCAGCTATGCTGAAGATGGTAGCGCTAATGTTATGAATGCAGCTTGGGGCGGGATATGTTGTTCTAACCCTCCCAGTGTTGCCGTGTCAATTCGTCCCGAGCGTTATAGCTATGCCAACATTATTGCGCGGCAAGCTTTCACTATCAATATCCCATCAACGGCTCAGGTTGTCGCGGCTGATTTCTTTGGTTTGGTTTCGGGGCGTGATTTTGACAAGCTAGCTGTGAGTGGTATGGCGGTGGAAAAAGCCGAGTATGTTGATGCTCCGATGCTGATTGATTGCCCGCTGAGTGTAGAATGTCGCCTGAGTGCTATCCATGAAATTGGGTTACATACGCAACTGGTGGGAGAAATTATCGATGTTAAAGTTGATGAGGACTGTTTGGATAGTGCCGGTCAACCAGATATTCGTAAGGTCGATCCATTACTGTTTGCTCCGGGTAATCGGGCTTATTTTGCCGTAGGTGACTTTGTTGGTAAGGCTTTTGCATCGGGAAAGGTGTTGATTCCTTAGCGTAGGGTGAACTTTGGTTGTTCGGGCGGTATGGTTAAAATTATCCAGCAACCGAATGGTTTTCTAGCGCTATATAACGCACCTGCCCTCAGTAGTATGACAATAAGTGGGTCATATTCAGGGCAACATAACCCAGCTACACAAAGGGAGGCTAAATGGCAGAGGTGAAAAAATACGGAATTATTAAACGCTTTATTCGTTTGCTGACCTTTGTTGATCTGCCCATCAGGCGTAAATTCACCTTATTTGCTGTTGGTGTTTTGTTTTGGTTTATCCTGCTGGCCAGCGTATCTACATATGTGCTGGTGGATGTAAATATAAAAACTGCTCAAGTGGTCGATACCTTGTTGCCCTACGAATGGTTTGCGCAGGATACTTTGCGCAAAGCCCACGAAGTCAACCATCTGATAGCTGATCTGGTGCATGCCGATAGTGAACAGGTGATCTCCTTAAAAGCAGAACGCTTGAAATCCAGTTTAATATCGATAAGCAAAAGTGCTGAACAACTTAATCCGCACCATGTTCAGTCACCGTTGCGCCTGATCTGGGATAACGTGTCAAATAGCGACTGGCTAGATGAAACAGGTAACTCTGCCTATGTTGCTTTGGTTAAGAAATCTACTAATACCTTGACGCAGTTGTTGAATGAGGTCATTTATCTCAAAATAGATCAGGTAAAAAATCAGGTTGATAATAGATCTGATATTGACAGTCATAGTGGCAGCTTCGCAGCTATAGAAGCTGACTTGATCAGTGGGTCTGTCGGTTTTCTGGAATCCATATCTAGGCAGACCAATAATTACTCCACCAGTATTACCACAAGCACTAGTTATGCCTTCTGGATCATGATGACGGTGCTGGTGTTGGCTAGCGGTCTATTAGCTATCTTTACCTTCTGGATATCTGATTCCATTGTGTTGCCGGTAACTTCCATGATCACTAAAATACACACTTTAGCTACTGGTCATGTTGATCTAACGGATAAGATTGTGATTCGCTCCGACGATGAGATCGGTGAAATGTCAAACGAATTCAATGATCTCATGGATACCGTTCATGGGATGACGGTATTCAAAAATGTTATCGAAGAAGATGCAACACTGGAAGATGTCTATTCGCGCATGGGCGAGGCTTTTAGTGCCAATGTCGGGGTATCTGAATATCGAATCTATGAAGTGGACAGTACTTACAAAGGGATGAAGGCGGTGTTCCCCATGGCGATGTCGGATAGTGAGTTGACCTGTGAGGCAGACATTCTGACCAGCTGTGAGCTGTGTCGCGCAGTTAAAACCGGGCACCAGATAAGTTCTTTGGCCTATGATCGGGTGTGTAAACAATTTATCCCTTCTCAGGATAAAATACATGTATGCATACCGATGATTATCGGTGGTCATGCCGGTGGAGTGGTGCAGTTTGTTTTTGATAAGCAGGGTGAGTACGCTACCAGTCGCAGAGAAATAGAACATAAGGTCGCCAAGGCTGAGGCGTATATAAAACAATCCCTGTCGGTAATTGAAGCAAAACGGTTGATGAATACCTTGCGCGAATCAACCTTGCGCGACCCCATGACAGGTCTGTTTAATCGGCGTTTTCTGCAAGATCAGGCGGCACATCTTATTGCCGGTTCCTTGCGGCGCAATAAAAAGATTGGTTTGCTGATGTGCGATATCGATTTTTTCAAACAAGTTAATGATAAATTTGGTCACGATGCCGGTGACATTGTCCTCAAAGAGAGCTCAGCGATAATAGCCGCTAGTGTGCGTGAGTCTGATGTGGTAGTGCGTTTTGGCGGCGAAGAATTCCTAGCTATTCTCACCGATATAGAAGAGGGCGACGCATTTGATGTTGCAGAAAAGATTCGTGTCAACATTGAAGAGAAAGTGTTTATAGCCGCGGGCGAAAAGATCCGTAAAACTATTAGTGTTGGGATTAGTGAATACCCGCAAAATTCAGAAGGTTTCTGGCAAGCGATAAAATATGCTGATGTGGCGCTGTATAGTGCTAAGGAGACTGGGCGTAATAAGTCAGTGATTTTTGACCCATCCATGTGGTCTGGTGACGAATTCTAGTAGCTGTTTTAGCGATTAACTTTTGTATGATGCTACCCCACAACACTGTTGATGTTGTGGGGTAGCTGTTTTTATGCTCAATGGCGCAGTTCGGTCAGATCAACTGCATGGTTCCGGGAACACCATCCTCCACTTCACCGATGATAAAGGTCTGATCGCCACCAGCATGCAGCTCTTGTAGTAGTTGTTCCAGCTTGGTCGGAGCTACCGCTATTAACAAGCCCCCCGAAGTTTGCGGGTCACAGAGCAGGTCTATTCTGGCGGTGTCCAGTTGCTCGCTACCGCTTACTCTTGGTATATAGTGGCGCTGATTGCGATAGCGTCCCTCAGGTATTAGTCCGGTCTCGGCCATATCGATGGCGTGCGGATAGTTTGGTAAGCTGTCGGCATGGATGACTAAGCGTTTCTGGCTGGCCTCAGCCATCTCTAATGCATGACCGATAAGACCGAAGCCGGTGATGTCGGTGCATGCCGAAACTCCTACCCGCAGCATCGCTTCACTGGCGTAGCGGTTCAGGCGAGCCATGCCTTCAAGGGCAACGGCTATTTGTTCTTCGGTAAGAACTTTAGCTTTTAGTCCTGTAGTCAATAATCCGGTTCCCAGGGGTTTGGTCAGCACCAGTAAATCTCCAGCCTGGCAGCCCAGAGTGGTGATGATCTTATCTGGATGTGCGGTGCCGGTGATTGCCAGTCCGAATTTCGGCTCATCGTCCTCAATGGAGTGGCCACCAACCACCGTTGCTCCTGCTTCATGTACCTTGTCGGTGCTACCACAGAGTATCTGCGTCAATATGTCGATATCGAGGCAGTTAGGAAATGCCACCAAATTCATCGCTGTAATTGGTTTGCCCCCCATGGCAAAAACGTCAGAGAGGGCGTTGGCCGCAGCGATAGCGCCAAACAGATAGGGATCATCCACAACGGGGGTGAAAAAGTCCACCGATTGCAGTAATACCAGATCTGGAGAAATTAGAAAGATTCCGGCATCGGCACAAGGTATGTTGCGTGATAACAGCCGGGGATCGTCATTCTGGGGTAGTTGACACAGTACCTGTGCCAAGGTCTCAGGACCAAGCTTAGCCGCTCAGCCAGCGCTACGGGCCAGTTGGGTGAGACTTGTTTTTTGTTTATCCAAATTGTCCTCTGTGTGTTGCTGGAAAAAAGTTTAAGAAAGTTCTTCTTCTGCCGGAAGCTTCCATGCTTGGCGAGCGTCACCCTTACGCATAGTGTATTTTAGTTGATCGAAGTATTCCAGTAGTGCCTGCACCGGTTTGCGTGCGCTGCCAATCAAGTCGCGATATTCGCCCAAGGTCAGGTTTTGCTCTTTAGCAAAGTGGTTAATCAATTGACGCAGAGCCTTATTGTAGCTGTCACGGTGAAAGAACGTCTCATCGTTGAGCTTGATTAAGATATTGTTGAAAAAAAGGAATCCTAGACAGTCTTCAAGCAGTTCATCGGCTATGGTTAACTGACCGAGCATCTCTCTCCGCCCCTTTGCCTGTACCCCGACTTGACGATAGAAGTGCTCAATTTTGTCTAGAATTATCTGTTGTTCAACTGATGGCTGCGGTTTAAACCCTTCAACCTGTACCCATTCTCCCGCTCGCTGAAGAGCCGTGTCAGCAAGTAGTTGATCAAATGCTTTACCGGATAGCTGCTTTGGTAGCCGCGCTTTTAAGGTAGCGTGGGGGATGCCTGGGAGCAATGGATTAACATGATGATATTGTTCAACAGTTGTGACCAGCTGTTGCTTAAATGTCCGGACTAGTGGTATGGGCAGCCATTGATCAGCCAGCTGCATTACGCGGTTGTCATCCTGCATCTCTAATAATAAGCTGGAGATTTTTTCGCGCCCCATGCCAGAAATCTGTTCCAGATCTTTGACTCGTGCACATTGCAGTTCACCAAGCTTTTGCAGCAGGAAAGCCCCCTCGCCAGATTCCAGCTCTTTGATTTGCTGCATAACATCCGCGCGAAAGCGCTTGTGTTTTACCGGATCTGGATCTATTACTACGCCGCCGCCGATGGTGAACATGGGTGAATAGGAGCGGATAATAAATCTGTCCTGACGATGAGCGACCAGTGGACGATCAAGGTGAATCTGTACCAGTGCTGTTTCTCCCGGCTCAAGTTGATCGCAGTCGAGTAGTGCTACAAGTCCAACTACCCGCGCTGTTCCCAGATAAAAATGTACCGGATCACGGAATTTTACTGCTCGCGGCGCATCAGCAAGCAAAGTTAATCGGGCATCAAGGCGATTGGTCTGCTCGAATATTCCCGGTGTGGCAACAACGCTTCCGCGCATAATATCGCTGCGTTCCAGTCCCGCCAGATTTAGTGCTACACGCTGACCACAGCGCGCAACCTCCCGTTTTTGCCCGTGTACCTGGATGTCGCGAATGCGGACTTTCTTTTGCGCTGGCAGCACCTCGACGTTGTCTCCAACGTGGGCACTGCCGGTAAGCATGGTACCGGTAATTACCGTACCGAATCCGGCTACGGAAAAGTGGCGATCTATAGGTAGGCGCATGGGACCATTGGAATCGCGTTGGGGTATTTGCTCGGCTACTTGGGCAATGGTCGCTGTCAGTTCGGCAATGCCTTGCCCGTTTAGCGAGGAGACTCGGCAAAAAGGGGCGGTTTTTAGGAATGTTGGGGCTACCTCATCACGAATTTCTTCTTCGACGAGGTCAATCCACTCCTCCTCGGCTAGGTCGACTTTGGTCAGAACCACTATGCCGCGGGGGATTTGCAGTAAATTTAGGATGTGTAAATGTTCATGGGTCTGGGGCATAACCCCTTCCATGCAATCCACTACCAGCAGAACCAGATCGATGCCACCAACTCCGGCGAGCATGTTATTGATAAATTTCTCATGCCCGGGAACGTCAATAACGCCAGCCTGATCACCATTGGGGAGGGTAAAACTGGCAAAACCGAGATCGATGGATATGCCGCGCTGCTGTTCCTCTTTTAAACGGTCAGTGTGGACGCCGGTAAGAGCATGTATCAATGCTGTCTTACCATGGTCTACGTGTCCGGCTGTGCCGATGATGATATTTTTTGGTGCTGTTTTGGTCATGTTTTTGTGTTGCCTCTATCTGGGGCTGGTGGTGGAGAGAACTTGGTATAGGGTCTGCGCAACGAATTTTTCCTGATTAGGGAACACTGTACGCAGGTTGATTAGCAGGCGGTTGTCTTGAATGCGGGCGACAACGGGATGCTGAGCGGTGCGCAGGCTTTTCGCCAGTTGATCAGGGCTGGTGTGCAGAGGTGTTAACGCTAGTGCCACCCCGGGTAGATCAGTGACGGGCAACGCACCGCCGCCGACGCAGGAATTCTCCTGAATTATGGAAATGGTGCATAACCCCTTAATGAGTGGCTGCAGGATGCACATGAATTCTTCACTGCGTTGCAGCAACTCTTCCTGTTTCATGTTGAGCATGTTGAGCAGTGGTACGTCGCGCAGAGCTTGCTGTTGGTCGAGATACTGGGTTAATGTGGCTTCCAGCGCGGCAAGGGTGAGTTTGTCGATGCGCAGCGCCCGCGCTAATGGGTGCTGGCGAATTTTGTCGATTGCCCACTTTTTGCCGACAATGAGCCCAGCCTGCGGTCCACCGAGCAATTTGTCACCACTAAAGGTCAGCACGTCAATTCCTGCAGCGACACCCTCTTTAACTGTTGGTTCTTTAGGGAGTCCAAACGGGGAGAGATCGAACAGCATGCCGCTGCCGAGATCTTCCATAACCGGAATTTTGTGGCAGTGACCGAGTTCAACCATGTCGGCTGCGGCTACCGCGGAGCTAAAGCCTACTATGCGATAGTTGCTGGTGTGAACCTTAAGCAGCAATCCAGTGTTGTCATTTATTGCTTGTTGATAGTCGTTGAAGTGAGTCTTGTTGGTGGTGCCTACTTCCCGTAAAATAACCCCACCCGCTGCCATTACATCAGGCACGCGAAATGCGCCACCAATCTCGACTAACTCACCACGGGATACTATTGCTTCTTTGCCTTGCGCTAGCGCAGTTAAAGCCAGCAATACCGCACCGGCGTTGTTATTGACTACAGCGGCTGCTTCAGCACCAGTCAGACGGCACAGCAGTTTATCTACATGGCTGTAGCGATGCCCGCGCTTACCGCTATCCAGATCCAGTTCCAGATTCGAGTAGGAACGTGCTACATCTTCAATGGCTGTCAAGGCGGCGCTGCTTAACGGCGCCCGTCCCAGATTGGTGTGCAACAGGGTGCCGGTGGCGTTGATTACCTGACGCAGTGAGGGTTGTTGCTTGAGCTGTAGGCGCTGGTGAGCATCACGACTGATGGCTGCTATGTCAACTGGTTGTAAAAACTCTGGTGCTTCGGCAAGTATTTTTTGACGCCAAAAGTTTACTGCCTCCTGCGCCGCTTCGACTACCAGACAGTGCGGTGCCGTTGCTGTGGAAAGCAGTGGTTCATTAAGCAGTTTGTCTATGGCGGGTAATTGCTGAAGCAGTTCGCTGATGTTAGACATGGGTATTTTGACCATTACTGAAAGGCTAGGGTTGTATAGTTGTTGTTACTGACAGTTAGGTTGAGTATTATGGGTTTTGTCCTGTGCGATTGGCTATGGAGTGTAGCATATCATTGACGACAGCAACAAGGATGATCATAAAAAGTCAGACAGCGTAGGAGCGTGGCATGGATAGAGAAAAATTACCCAAAAAAATCAAATATGCTGTCTGCGTTTTGCTTTCAGTGCTGATTTTGTGGGCTATTGTTCTTGTAGCGCGCCCCATTACTTTGCAGCTGAGTACTTTGCAGTGGGAACACAAGGAGGCTGATTCCTGGCAATTGCAACGCTATGAGCGCCGATTTTGGCATGAGGAAGCCGAGCATTATTGTCGGCAGTTAACCTTGAATGAGCACTATGATTGGCGGTTGCCAACGGTTGACGAATTACAAGATTTAACCCAAGTGGCAGCTGGTAAACGCCTGAATTTGGCGCGAGTAGAGCGAGCAATATATTGGACAGCCACTCCAGTTCATAGCGATAATCAGCGCTATTGGGTTTTTTCGTTCTTAACAGAACAATCGGCACCTATGACGCAACATAACTATAATTCTGTTGTTTGTGTTCGCACTGTTAATGGAGTTGTGCTAGATTAATTAACCCAACTTAGACCATTAATTTAAAGCAGATGTTTAAGTGGTAATGTACTGTAGATTAAACATTTTTTTTTATGTTTGGGACAGTTAGAACGTCTATATCTTTTCTTTATGTTGCAATTCTATGGATGGAATAATGCAGATAAATGAGCTTGTAGCCAGTAGCCAGAAAACGTTGCGTGATTTGTGTGATGATTTGATGGGACTGGTGGGTGAAGAGTTTTTTTTCGTCCTGATGACCAAACTAGCCACAATAGCTGGTGCCGATTACGCTTTTATCGGTCAATTCCTGCCCGATAATCCAGATATCGTGCGTACCGTTGCAGTATATGCCGATGGTCATAATGTCGATAATATGGATTTCTCGATAAAAAATACCCCCTGCGCTGTGGTGGTTAAGGAAGGGTTTGTCCATTTCCCGCACAGTGTTATCGAGCTGTTTCCCCTCGACCATCTGGCAATTCAGATGGAGGTGGACAGCTACGTTGGTATTCCTCTGAAAGATTCTCACGGTACCGTTATTGGTCCCTTGGCAGTGTTCAGCCGTAAGCCTCTCCAAAACCTGGCGATGATTGAAACTGCGCTACATATGTTTGCCCTACGAGCTTCGGCCGAGTTGGAGCGCCTCTTTATTGCTGCCCAGAGACAGGAAGAACTGCACTTTTTGCAGAGTCTGCTGGATGCTATTCCCAATCCTGTTTTTTACAAAAGCCTATCCGGGGAATATCTCGGTTGCAACAAAAGTTACGAACAGTTGTTGGGCATTAACCGCCAGGCACTGGTGGGACATCAAGTGGATGAGTTGATGCCAACCACGCGTGCAGAACTTGCCAAAGCAGAGGATAAAAGGGTGTTCTCCTCGGGTAAAGACAGCACCTATGCCAATGAGATTGTCTGTGCCGATGGGCGCGCTCTGCAGGTGTTGTTTAATAAGGCACCATTTTACAGCAGTGGTGGTGACATAACTGGTCTGGTTGGAACCATACAGGACATAACCTCTCTGAAACAAATAGAATCAGCGATGCAGGGGTTGATGGAGAGTACCGTTGGTTTTACCGGTGCCGAATGCTATCACCGCGTAGCACAGGAGCTGTGCAGTTGGTTCGATGCTGATTGCGCCATTGTTGGTCAATTGGTGGGTAATGGTATGATTTCATCATTGGCTATTGTGCACGATGGTGTGTTGATGGTTGGCAAAACGTTTCCCATAGCAGACACTCCGTGCGAAAAAGTGGTTGGCGATGGAGTTTGCCTGTTTTCCGATGGTCTGCTTGAGCATTTCCCGAACAGCGAATTGGTAATCAGTATGCAGGCTCAGGGGTATGTGGGTACGCCGGTACGCAATCATCAAGGAACTATTGTCGGGGTTCTTAGCGTACTTTCGCGCCAACCAATCAAGAGGATGGAGCGGGCTAAAGACGTGTTGGCGATAATGGCAGCGCGTATCAGTGCCGAACTGGATCGCGAACAATCAGAGCGGCTTCTGCGAGAGAATGAGAGCCACCTTGAATTTCTGGCTTATCACGATGTGCTGACTGAATTGCCCAATCGCCAGTTGTTTCGTGACCGTTTGCAGCATGCTATCTCTATGGCGCGTTTGGCGGGTACTCAGGTAGCCGTGTTGTTTCTTGATCTTGATCGCTTCAAAAAAATCAATGATTCACTCGGACATGAGTTTGGTGATCAGCTGTTGTGCGAGGTGGCACGGCGCTTGAGGTTCTGTGCCCGCGATGTCGATACTGTGGCACGCCTCAGTGGCGACGAGTTCTCTATGATAATTGATCAGATAACCAGTATTGAAAATGTCATCATTGTTGCCGAGGAGATACGCAAAGCATTATCCGAGGTAATAGATGTAGAAAACTATAAATTGTTTGTTACTGCCAGTATCGGGATTAGTTTGTACCCGCGTGACGGTGACACAGTGGTAGCATTACTTAAGGGTGCTGATGCCGCCATGTTTAATGCTAAGGATTTGGGTCGCGATAATTATCGTTTCTATACTGCCGGACTAAATGAGCGTGCCGGTGAGTTGTTGATGCTGGAAGGGGCACTGCGTGAAGCAGTCGATCAGAATAGACTGGTAGTGCATTATCAGCCACAGGTGGACCTGGTCACTGGGGCAATTGTCGGTGTGGAGGCGCTGGTGCGTTGGTTGCACCCAGATCAGGGGATGGTATCACCGGCTGATTTTATACCCTTAGCGGAAGAGACTGGTTTGATAGTTCCCATTGGTGAATGGGTGCTACGTCAGGCATGCGTTCAGGGTCGAGTGTGGCAGCGGTTAGGTTATAAAAAAATCAATGTCTCGGTAAACATGTCGGCTCGCCAGTTTAGCCAAAAAAATGTAGTAGAGATGATCGAAAAAATACTGTGTGATACCGATTTCCCCGCCGACTGTCTTGATTTGGAAATAACCGAAAGCGTGTTGATGAACGATGTTGATGCAGCGATAGCGACCATGGAGCAACTTGCCAGCTTGGGTGTTAAGCTCTCTATAGATGATTTTGGTACCGGTTTCTCGTCGTTGGCCTACCTGAAACGCTTTCCTATCAATACCTTGAAAATTGATAAATCCTTTGTTGATGATATAGTTACCGATCCTAATGATGCGGCAATCGCCACCACAATTATTGATTTGGCGCGCAACATGAATCTGAGTGTTATTGCGGAGGGAATTGAAACCGAAGGTCAACGAAATTATCTGCAATCACATGGTTGTCGGTTGGGACAGGGATATCTGTTCAGTCGGCCGCAACCAGCCGAAGAGGTTGTAAAACAATTTGAGCGTAAAACGCGCTGAAGCGGATGGTGTTTGATACAGTTAACCAATACCATCAACTGCTACACCGTGTAGACGCGTGGTTTGATCAATGTCTTGTTGCGGCACCGCAACATATAGCTTGCACTAAGGGGTGTAGCGCTTGTTGCCGTGGTCTGTTTGATATTACCCTGTTGGATGCTTATCTTGTGCAAGTAGGTTTCCAGCGCCTGTCTCCCGAGCAGCACAGTGAAGCAATGGAGCGTGCGCATGGGCGGCTGTCCCAATTGCAATTGCAATGGCCAGACCTGCAACCCCCGTATATCCTTAACGCTTTACCTCATCAGCAATGGTTAGAAATGCCGGAAGATGATCTGACGCCATGTCCATTGTTAGGTCCTGACGGGCTGTGTTTGATATACGACTATCGTCCTCTTACCTGTCGCCTGCACGGTGTTCCTCATGTCGACATTAGTGGCGAGATTTTTTGTGACAGCTACTGCACATTAAATTTTGTCGCTGTTGATCCGTTTACAATCAATGAGCTGCGCGCACCATTTAGCCAGTTTTTCCAGCAGGAAGTTGAATTGCTCAGCCGCTTTAGTCAGCAGTTGTTTGGGCGCAGCCACACAGAACTTGATACCTTTATCCCTTTGGCACTGCTGATAGATTTTACTGCACTGGATCATATTGAGTTGTAGTTAGACGAGTGGTAACAGAGATGCTGTGCTTTAGCGGGTGGTTGTGTCTGAAATGTTGATTTTAGCCGTTGGTTTTCACCACGATGTTGCGACCACAGTTCTTGGCTCCATAGAGGGCATTATCCGCTTTTCTGAGTAAATCCTCCAAGCTTTTATCGCTAGCACCAAGGCTGGCAACACCGAGACTGATAGTGCAGGAGTAGCTTGTCCCATTAAACTCAAAGGGGTGGTCACAAATAGCGCGACGCAACTGTTCAGCTACCTTAAAGGCAGCTTGGTGTGGTGTTTCAGTTAGTAGGCAGCAAAATTCATCGCCACCGTAGCGGATAAGGAAATCAGTTTTGCGTATATTGGCGCTGATGCGTCGGGTGATATCTTTCAGCGTGGCATCGCCACATTGGTGACCATAGTTGTCATTGATGTTTTTGAAATGATCGACATCAATCATCAATAAACTTAGCTGACATTTGAAGCGGTTGCAGCGTTCTATCTCTTTGAGGAGCTGGTTTTCCATGAAATTGCGATTATAAACACCAGTAAGATAGTCAACTTGGTTGATGCGTACCAGTTTCTTCTGATATGACACCATGTCGCTGACATCCTGTACCGACAAGTACAGTCCATCAATCTTACCTTGCTCATTGCGTATCGGCCCCATGGTGCAGGTCTGTTGCATGAATTCAAACTCATGTGCACGTGAACCAGGCGCTGGCATGGGAAAGAGATACTGGTGCAGTTTCTGGGAAAAAAAACCGAAATTGCCAAAAGCTAGCACTGCACGGCAGTTGCGCAAGAAATGTGCTCGTTCTAGTTGCGGATAAACCGCAAATAGATTTTTGCCGACAATATCATCTGCGCCAATGCCGCTGTGCAGTGACATCCAGCGATTCCAGTATTTCACCGTCATGTCTTTATTTAGGACGATTAAACCCGTATTTATGGTTTCAAAAATCTGACCGAAAATCACTCGAATGACTCCAGAAAGGCAATGAGCGCTTTTTTTAGCCAATCAATGGAGCTTTGATTAGCAATCAAAAATAGATAACCCTCTACATTTTGTTGTTCAAAGCGGAACATGGTGCGGATGGATATGGCAAAGTTTTCAGCTGGGACAGGGGACTCGCAGTTCTCAAGATTGAGATTCTTGGCGGTAATGTGTGGAGGATCGTAAGCCACAACATCATTAAGTAACTCCGCAATTTTACCGATGCAGGCCCCGATAAGGATATTCCCTACTTCGAGGAGAGTTTCTGTCTCCAATGTGTCAATGTCAATGTCTATGTCCTGACTGTTTGACTCCTGATCCTGAGTAAATAGATGTAATAGCTCCTTTTCTGCGCCGGCTGGAAAAACCAAAAGTGCCTGCCCGGAAAATTTACCCAGAAAACTCTGTTCAATAATGTTAACTGTCGTCGCCGGTTTTAGCTCCTTACATAGATAGTCTGGCAGGTCAGACCCCTTTAGGACCTTAATGTCCGGCACGCTCAGCACCACAAAGATATCGATAACTTCTGCTAGTTCAGCCGATGCCTGACCAAAGGCAATATTCATCACCTCTTGCAGGATGTCTTTTTCTTCATCGGCAAATAGCGGTTGTATATCGCCACTCATGCTTTATTTTGTCCTTCCATGGCGCTGGTTGCCAGTTGCAATGCTTCTGACACACTGGCTTTTGACGGTGGTTTTTTTATAGTGTGTAAAGCACCCATGGTGCTCACTTTACGGAGAACTTTCTCTTGAACATCTGCGGTGGCGACAATGACTATCGCTTGAGGATCGTGCTTTTTGATGGTGGACAACGCTGTAAAACCATCCATAACCGGCATGGTTAAATCCATAAAAGTAAGATCTGGCTTATGTAAGAGAAATTTCTCTACCCCCTCTTTACCGTTATTGGCCTCATAGATAATCAGACCGTGATCTGGCGGCAGACATTTTTTCATAATCATGCGCGCAACGGGAGAGTCATCAACAATCAGTATACTTTTAAGCATATGATTTATACCCCATAAGAGGGTTAGAAAAAGAAGGTTAAATCAGGTGGTTACGTTTATAGTATAGCATTTAGCGCTAAATAAACCATCAATTTATATTAATAAAAAACCCGCTTGCTTGGCGGGCTTAGTGGTCTTTGTTGAATGCCCTTGGACTATATTTGGCGGGAGCAGATGGGAATTGAACCCACCGGGGACGGGATGCGCCCCCCATCGGCTTTGAAGACCGTGAGCGCCACCAGGCTGCTAACTACTCCCTCAAATAGATAAATATTGTGAACCTATATAGCAGTTTGGTCAGGTTGGTTCAAGTTTTTTGTAACGGCTGGTATTGCTATACAGATATTTGCTGTTTGCTTTTATGGCTGAATAATCCGCCCCGCCTGTTGCATGACCTCAACTGTTTCCAGCATGTTAGATGCCTGCCCGATTTTTAGTTGTTGCTGCAACCCGAAAAATTCCAGACATAAACCGCAGGAGCAGATAGTCACCCCGGCATCAGCCAGGAATTGCAGAGGTTCGAGCACTGTAGAATCTGAACAGGTTAGTTTGACGCCGCTGTTGACAAACATGATGGTGCTGGGGCGTTCTTGACATTGCGCCAGAGTGAAAATGAAATTACGCATTAACACTTCGCCCAGCTCATCGCTACCCTTGCCCATGCAGTTGCTGGCTATATACACGATAGTGTTACCGCTAATCTGAGTGGTTGGTGCTGTCTCTTTTGCTGGCTCGTTTTCCTGAGCCATGGGGGTGAGCAGTAGAGTTATGTCGGTTCCGCTAATTGTAACTTGAACACTGAAACCCTCTTTGGTCGCTAGGCGTGAAACATTGGCTTGGGCGATATCGTTGGAGACCAGCACTGTCAGTTCGCTGTCTGGGTGTGCCAGTAATTGTTTGCGGGTCTCTAGCACTGGGCGCGGACACAGCATGCCGCGGCAATCAATGATATTCATAGTGGGGTTTATCCTTTTACTTTACATTGAAAGTTCAAGTTGAAACTGGTTTATTCTCCAACCTTGGTCAACAGTACTACTGATTCTACGTGTGGCGTTTGGGGAAACATGTCTACCGGTTGTAGCTGCTGCACTTGATAGCCTTTCTGGCTGAGGAGATCAAGGTCTCGCGCCAGACTTGTCGGGTTGCAGGAAACGTAAATTAAACGTAACGGCTCCAATTGCGCTAGAGTGTCAAGGACCTCTTCGCTACACCCGCTGCGCGGTGGATTTACAACAGCGGCAGTCAGCTGGGGCAGGGTTTGTTGCATATTTTGCAGGGTCTCGGTGGCGTCTCCGGCAATAAAACGACAATTGTGCAGATGGTTTAGCTCCGCCGCAGCTTTGGCGTTAGAGATGGCCTCAGGATTAATCTCCACCCCGATGATTTGGGCTCCGCTTTTGGCTAGATGCATGGCTATGCCGCCTACGCCGCAGTATAAATCTAGGGCACAATCATGTTTTTCCAGAGCCGCCCACTCGGTAACCAGGTGGTAAATTTTTGCCGCCTGAACATGGTTTACTTGAAAAAATGAACTCGGGGACAGGCGTAAGCGCACATCGCCGATGGTATCAATCAGATCGATAGCGCCGATGATGCGTACTGTGGTGGGACCAAAAACTACGTTACCCGATGAGCCGTTGATGTTCTGATGGATGCCGACAATCTCAGGCACCTTTTTCTTTAGCCATTTGGCCAGATGAGTCATCTCGCGGTAGTTGCGTTGGGCACATACCAGGGTAACCAGAACTTTATTACTGGTGGGGCTGACGCGCACCGCTACATAGCGTAACAGCCCACGCTGGGTGATTGGATTGTAGACGTAAACATCCTGGTTTTCTATCTCCTCGCGTAAAGCTTGAATTACTTTATTTATGAGCGGATGTTGTTGCGGGCAATTACCGATATCTACTACGTCATGGGTGCCACGCCGGTACAGACCGATAGCCGCCTTGCCGCGGTTTTTGGCGATGGATAGCTTGGCCGTGGTGCGGTAGCCAAAGGTCTGGGGTGCCGCGAAAACCGTGTTGGGTTTCAGCTGGTTTAGTCTGGAATAGGTGCGCAACTCAGTGGTGATCAGTTGTTCTTTGTATTTAAGTTGTTGCGGATAGCCCATGTGGATCAGTGGGCAGCCTGGGCACTCGCTGGCTAAGGAACATCCGGGAATGACGCGCTGGGCGCTCTTGGTGACTAACTTGACCAGCCGCCCGATGCTGCGGTGTTGCCCCTGATGCTCGATGGCAATTTTTACCTCCTCAGTGGGCAATGTGCCGGCAACGAGCAGTTCTTTGTTCTCGTGCCTAGTGACCCCAATCCCGTCGCTATTGATGTAGTTGATGGTGACGGTGGCAGTTTCTGTGACCTGCCTATGGGGTTTTTTGCTGCTGCGTTGTGGTGCTTTAGCCATTTTTTTAATCCTAAAACGCTGAAGGTTGGTTGTTTCCAGCGACATTAACCGCTTGACTGGTTGCTGTCAATAATCGTTATGGTTGCTTGCAGCATTATGCTGAGCTATCATCACCGTTCACAGTTAAATAATTTGTTTATTGAGAAACTTGCAAAAGTTGTCATCTTGGTGAAAACGGGGAGCTGTCTTTTTTGATGAACCCAGCAAACCTCGGGATTCCCGCTTGCGCGAGCATGACGATTACTGGATTTTAAAGAGTTTTGCAAGAGGCTATATCTTTTTTGCATTGATCAACTTTATATAAGAGGAAATTATGGAATATACCCGTCGCCAGACACGAAGTGTACAATTGGGATCGATGCAGGTTGGTGGTACTGCGCCCATAAGTGTCCAATCTATGTGTAATACCGATACCCGCGATGTTAATGCTACCTTGGCTCAGATTCAGGCTTTGGCAGGTGCCGGTTGTGAAATTGTCCGCTGCGCTGTGCCTGATGAAGAGGCTGCTGCTGCTTTAAAGCAGATTGTCGCCGGTTGCCCGATGCCGATGGTAGCAGATATTCACTTTGACTATCGTTTGGCATTGCAAGCTCTGGATAGTGGGGTGGATTGTCTGCGTATTAATCCGGGAAATATCGGCGCTAGCTGGAAGGTTGCCGAGGTGGTGGTGGCATGCAAGGAGCGTCAGATCCCGATCCGTATCGGGGTCAATGGCGGCTCGCTGGAGAAGGAGCTGTTGGAGAAATATGGTCATGCTACGGCGCAGGCAATGGTTGACAGTGCCATGGGGCATATC
>Ga0307991_1000694_pt1 | contig 24089 bp, 21 predicted proteins | sample EllFjometagen131_FD_203146 | JGI IMG/M metagenome (GOLD analysis project Ga0307991, IMG submission 203146) | Marine microbial communities from Ellis Fjord, Antarctic Ocean - #131 | ecosystem: Environmental > Aquatic > Marine > Unclassified | place: Southern Ocean | collected 2014-10-08 | reverse complement strand
GGTGGTCAATTATATATTAGGGGTGGCTCACCAATTCAAAACAAAGTACTCCTCGACGGAATGATTATTTATAACCCCTTCCATTCAATTGGACTTTTCTCAGTTTTTGATACTGATATTATTAGAAATGCTGATATTTTTACCGGTGGTTTTGGAGCAGAATATGGTGGGAGAATATCTTCAGTTATGGATATTACTACTCGCGATGGAAACAAAAAACGAATTGCAGGAAAAATTAGTGCCAGTACTTTTGGATCTAAAGCAATGATTGAAGGACCTTTAAAAGTTCAAGATGAAAATGGTGGTAGCAGTATTTCGTTTGTATTATCAGCTAAAAATTCATATCTCGAGCAAAGTTCACGGCTTTTTTATGATTATATTGATACAGCAGGTTTACCTTTTAATTATACTGATATTTATGGAAAACTTTCAATCAATGGAAGTAATGGAAGTAAATGGAATTTCTTCGGATTTAATTTTAGTGATGAAGTAAATAATTATAATGCTCTTTCCGATTTTCACTGGAAATCAACAGGAGGAGGTACCAATGTTGTCCTTATTCCCGGAAAATCTTCCGTATTACTAGAATTTCATGCTGCATTTTCAGACTATGAAATTTCCCTTGAAGAAGAAACAAGTCCTGCACGTACCAGCAAGATTAGCGGATTTAATGCAGGTTTGGATTTTACATATTTTCTTGGCAAAAACGAGATAAAATATGGTCTTGAAATGCTTGGTTTTGCAACCGATTATTATTTCATTAACTCAGTTGGTCGTATTATTCAACAAGCAGAAAACACTACTGAACTGGCAGGATATATTAAAAGTAAAATCACAAAAGGAAAGTTTTTAATTGAACCGAGTATCAGATTACAATGGTATGCTTCATTAGCTACATTTTCTCCTGAGCCCAGATTAGCATTTAAGTATAATGCAACAAATTCTTTTCGACTAAAGTTTGCTATGGGATTATATTCGCAAAATCTTATTAGTGCACGATCAGATAGAGATGTTGTAAATCTTTTCTATGGATTTCTTTCCGGGCCAGACAATCTTCCTTCAACATATAATGGTAAAGACGTAACTCATAAATTACAAAAGTCCGAACATATAATAGCAGGTTTTGAATTTGATATTAATAATAATATTACCTTAAATCTAGAGGGATATTTTAAAAACTTCTCTCAACTTACAAACCTGAATCGTAACAAAATTTATGATGAAACAAAAAACCCAGATGCTCCTGATCTTCAAAAGAAAGATTTTATTATAGAAACCGGAAATGCAAAAGGTGTTGATATTTCAATTAAATACGACAAAAATCAATTTTATTTATGGGCTGTATATTCACTTGCATACATAAATAAATATTATGAAGACATCGATCATGAGCTTGTTCAATATGTGCCTCATTACGACAGAAGACATAATGTAAATCTTGTGATGGCATATAAATTTGGTGATAAATATTGTTGGGAATTTAATACTCGTTGGAACTTTGGAACAGGTTTCCCTTTTACCCTGACACTTGGAAATTACGAGAAGTTGGTTTTTGAAAATGGAATAAACTCAAATTATACTACTCAAAATGGACAAATGGGAATTCTGTATGCAGATATTAATGGAGGACAACTTCCAACATATCACAGGCTCGATTGTAATTTAAAACGTAGAATTACACTTGGGAGATATTCTGTTCTTGAATTAAATGCAAGTGTTACTAATGCATATAACAGAGATAATATTTTTTATGTTGATCGAGTAACAAATGAACGTGTTAATCAGCTTCCCATCATGCCAAGTTTTGGAATGAGTCTGACTTTTTAAGTTTCAGATTATTTTTCAATTTATTGAAGCTACTGTTATTTATTAAAATTACAAATAAAATAACCTGTACCATTATAAATAATAGAATTTTTATTATCATGAAAAATTTACGACAATACACAATACTTGGTATCGTACTACTAAGTTCAATATTAATAATGACATCTTGTAACAATAATAAAATGAGTGCACCAAAAGCAGAGAAAAAAAGAAAAGAATTAACTAAACACGAAGACACCAGAATTGATAATTATTATTGGTTGAACGAACGCAAAAATCCTGAAGTTATAAAATATCTGGAAGCAGAAAATAAATATACCGAAAATATGCTTGGACATACCAAGCACTTTCAAGAAAAACTTTATAGCGAAATCGTTAGCAGAATTAAAAAAGATGACCAATCTGTCCCATATAAGTTTAACGGTTATTATTACATCACAAGATTTGAGAATGAAAATGAATATCCCATTTATTCTCGAAAAAAAGAGAGTCTTGCAGCCAAGGAAGAAATTATGCTTAATGTAAATAAATTGGCAAAAGACTACGATTATTTTCATGTAACCGGTGTAAAAGTTAGTCCTGATAATAAATTGCTTGCATACGGAGTTGACACTGTAAGTCGCAGAAAATACAACATTCGTTTTAAGAACATGAAAAATGGGGAAATACTTAAAGATGTTTTGCCAAATACCACCGGATCAATCGCCTGGGCTAACGATAATAAAACTGTTTTTTATACCGTTAAAGACGAAACTCTTCGTCCACACAAAATTTATAAACATGTATTGGGTACCGATCCTAAAACAGATGAATTGATCTTTACAGAGGATGACGCAACCTATACTTGCTTTGTTTATCAATCAAAATCAAGAGAATTTATTCTTATCGCTTCATCAAGTACTTTATCTGATGAATACAGATTCTTAGATGCAAATAATCCTTCCGGAGATTTTATAATTATTCAGCCAAGAGAAAAAGATCTGGAATATTCAGTTGCTCATTTTATGGATAAGTTTTTTATTCTGACAAATTACAAAGCTAAAAACTTCAGGTTGATGGAAACTCCGATTAACAATACTACAAAAGAAAATTGGAAAGAAGTAATTCCTCACCGGAAGGATATATTAATTGAAGATATTGAAATATTTAATAATTTTCTCGCTGTTAGCGAAAAAAAAGATGGCTTAAATCATTTGCGAATCATTAACTGGAAAACAAATGCCGATTATTACATTAATTTCGATGAAGAAACTTATGTGGCTTATTTTTCTGTCAACCCTGATTTTGATAGTGATGTAATACGATACGGATATTCCTCTCTAACAATACCGCACTCTACTTTTGATTATAATATGATATCTAAAAAACAAACTTTACTAAAACAAAGTGAAGTTGTTGGAGGGTATAATAAAGATAATTATCATGCAGAAAGATTGTGGGCAACAACGCAAGACGGCACAAAAGTTCCTATCTCTATTGTTTATAAAAAAGGATTGAAAAAAGATGGTAAAAATCCACTTTTGCTTTATGCCTATGGATCATATGGATATAGCACGGAACCATGGTTTAGTTCAACTCGTTTAAGTTTACTCGATCGTGGATTTGTTTATGCAATTGCACATGTTCGTGGTGGAGAAGAGTTAGGGAGAAGCTGGTATGAGGATGGAAAATTATTAAAAAAGAAAAACACATTTACTGATTTTATTGATTGTGGGGAGCATTTAATTCAGCAAAATTTTACCGACTCCGAACATCTGTTTGCAATGGGCGGAAGTGCCGGAGGCCTTTTAATGGGTGCTATAATAAATATGAAACCTGAAATTTTCAAAGGTGTAGTTGCAGCTGTCCCTTTTGTTGATGTTATTACTACAATGCTTGACGAAAATATTCCACTTACAACCGGAGAATATGACGAATGGGGAAATCCAAATAAAAAAGAATATTACGATTATATGCTTTCTTACTCGCCATACGATCAAGTTGAAGCCAAAGATTACCCTGCATTACTTGTTACCACAGGACTTAATGATTCTCAGGTTCAATATTGGGAACCGGCAAAATGGGTTGCAAAATTAAGAGAAATGAAAACCGACGACAATATTCTTCTTCTTAAAACAAATATGGAATACGGGCATGGAGGCGCATCGGGTCGATTCAAAATTTATGAAGAGACTGCTCTGGAGTATGCTTTTATTTTTGATCAGGTCAATATAAAAGAGTAAAATTATTGAGTTTTTTTACTCTCTGTTTTTTGTATCAATGATAATTGTTACAGGACCATCATTTATTAATGAAATTTGCATTAATGCTCCAAACTTGCCAGTTTGAACTGTTTTGCCTAAATCTGTTTCCATTTGTTTTTTAAACTTCTCGTAAAGAGGAATTGCAACATCAGGTTTTGAAGCCCTGTTATATGAAGGGCGATTTCCTTTGTTTGAATTTGCATGCAAAGTAAACTGGCTTATTAAAAGAATTTCCCCGTCAATATCTTTCACAGATAAATTCATAACACTGTTTTCGTTATCAAAAATTCTTAATCTGGATATTTTCCCACTTAACCATTCAATATCTTCAGTGCCATCGGCATTTTCTATCCCTAATAAAATAAGAAGCCCGTTTGAAATTCTACTTGTTATTTCTCCTTCTATTTCAACTGATGCTTTTTTTACTCTTTGGATTACGGCTCTCATAAATTTTTGTTTTTATTATCTGTGAATCTGTGGCTTAATATTTTTGGTACTACCACGAATTTAGTGGAATATTGATAAATGCGAAAATGATTTAATGCTTAAATGCGAAAATAAAAAAAACTGCTCTGATACAAAAATTAAATATTGTCTATTACCAACCCTTTATTACTAAGATTAAATTGTTATGGAATATTTAAGCATTTAAGCATTTTATCATTATAAATAAGCTGGTTGATAGAATCACTTAATAATTATTTACCATTAAAATAACAGTAGAACCATATTTTTTTTACACACATAAAATCTACAGAACCAAAAATACCATATAAATAGTTACCTACAAATTTAATTATTAATTTTACAATCTAAACAATTTATCATTTCAGCTATGACCAAATTAAGTGTAAATGTAAATAAAATTGCTACTCTGCGAAATGCGAGAGGTGGCAATGTGCCTGATGTTCTGAAATCTGCTCTCGATTGTATTCGTTATGGAGCTCAGGGAATAACCGTTCATCCACGTCCAGACGAAAGACATATTCGTTATCAGGATGCACGGTATATTAAACCGGAAATCTCTGTTGAATTTAATATTGAAGGAAATCCTATTAAAAGTTTCATTGATTTGGTTCTTGAAATAAAACCCGCTCAGGTTACTTTGGTTCCGGATGCTCCGGATGCAATTACATCTAATGCAGGTTGGGATACAATTAAAAATGAATCTTTTTTGAGAGAGGTTATTTCTGAATTTAAAAGTAATGGAATCAGAACTTCAATATTTATTGATGCTAATGAAAAGATGATCCGTAATGCAGCAAAAACAGGTACTGACAGAATTGAACTTTACACCGAAAGCTATGCAAAAGACTTTCATGAAAATAAAGAAAAAGCTATTGAACCATTTATTTTTGCTGCAAAAACAGCTAATGAATTTGGTTTAGGAATAAATGCTGGCCATGATCTTGATCTTGATAATTTGAAATATTTTGCTGAAAACATTCCCGGCTTGCTTGAAGTATCCATTGGACACGCTCTGATTTGTGATGCATTATATCTCGGGCTTGAAAATTCAATTCAACTTTATTTGAATCAATTAAGGTAATGTGTAATTAATTATCAAACAACTTTCATTTATTGTCTGAAAAACAAACATTATTGTAAAAAATGATGAAAAACAAAATTCGTTTAGCCGTTTTACAATTATTTTGAATTTCAATAGAAAAACAGTTTTTGATTTTCTTGATTAATGATTTACCCTGCCATTTCAATTGTTCTTTTCCTGTAAACTCTTTGAGAAATTTTTATACTTATTTCATAAAGCCCAAACAATGGCAAACATACAAGTATCTGGCTAAACACATCGGGTGGAGTAATTATTGCAGATAAAACTAAAATAATTACCAACATATATTTTCTGTTTTTCCTCATAAACGAAGGCGTTACAACTCCAACTTTTGTTAGAAAATAAATAAAAACAGGAAGTTCGAAAACCAAACCTACCGATAAAGTAACGGAAACAACTGTACTTATATAAGAGTTTAACGAAATCGTATTCTGAACAAATCCACTCACTTGATAAGTCCCAAGAAAATTGACAGTAAGTGGGACGATAAGAAAATAACTAAATAAAACCCCGCTAATAAATAAAAGAGAACAAACAAAGACAGCTCCACCGCTATGTTTCTTTTCATTTGGCATTAATGCAGGTCGGATAAATCCCCATATTTCTGCAAGAATATATGGGAAAGCTACAATAATTCCGGCTACAAAAGAAATATACATGTGAGTCATAAATTGACCCGACATTTTAATATTAATAATTTCTAAAGCTAAATCATCAATACATAAAGCTTTAACAGAAATTAAATCAGCTAATTGACAAAGCATGCGATTTGTGATAAATTCCGAATCTTTAGGGGCAAGAATTATCATATCAAAAATGATATGTCTGTTCAGGAAAGCAACAATTGCAAGAATTAACACAGAAATGATAGATCTGAGAATATGCCATCTTAATTCTTCAAGATGCTCCCAGAAAGACATTTCGTTTTCTTTCTTTTTATTATTCGAGTTTTTTGTTGTGGTTTCCTCAGTCATTGATTAATAATTTCTAAGATCCAAAAATAATAAAACCTCCTCACAAATGAGAAGGTTTTAAAAATATTCTGTGAAATGTTTTGTTATAATTTTGATAACAAGTTTATTATTCAGGAATTTATCAATAATTCAAATTTTTAAGAACATCCTCCCTGAATCATTTTCTTTTTTCCTCTTTTAATAATAGGTTTTCTGACTTTTGTTTTTGTCTCGGATTTTTGCAAAATTCCTCCTCCTCCACCTAAAGCACCTCCGGCAGCTTTCCTAAAATCATATTTGGCAAACTCATCATTAGGACTTGTACTTGATGGTGGGCTTGGATTAAGAATAGTTTCAACCCAATAGTTTAAGCCTCCCATCATCACAAAATTATTCCTATATCCAAGCTGACGACAAATCAACCATGCATCGTTAGCAATGGTAGAGCCATTAGAATAAAACACATTAAAGTAAACATCCTGATCAACATAATCTTTCCATTCGTCAGACAAAATTTTATCTAATGGAATATTAATGGCACCCGGAAGTGAATATTCTTCATAAGCTTCTGGCGATCTCACGTCTATCAAAATCAAGCTTGGATCATTTTTAATAATCATATCTGCTATTTGTTCGGGATAAACAAATTGCTCTCCGTTTTTAATAGCATCTAAAAGTTCTGCTGGACCCAATTTAAAATGCTTTGTTGTATTATCGGGTACTGCGGCTATTATTAGGCCAAGCAAAATCACAAATACAGATAAAATAATTCGGGGTTTAATATCTTTTTTCATAAGATTATAATTTTTGTTATTTCTTAAATTAACTCACCTTTACAATCATTAACCTTTTCGGGAAATCATTTTCTAAGTTTTGATGTTAAATATTTTCGATTTTTATTAATACTCTTTACGAGGAAACTTTTTCTCAGCCCATTCACCACCCCAGAACATAGCAACAGCAGCAAATATTACTATTAGCGCCATTAATCCGCTTGAAATACCAAAAAAGTCATTAATAGTCAGATACCCCATAAACTCAGCCATATACAAACTTTCAAAAAGTGGGTATCCTTCGGTAAAAACAAATATTCCAATAAAGATACCAACGATAAATACCATTCCATCAATTTTACCGATAGCAGCAGCACAAAAACTTGTACCTGGGCAAAATCCTCCGGTAATAAATCCGGCACCCATAATAACTCCGCCAACAATTGTTGACCATAAATATGTAGGATTAACATAAACGTATGTTAAATCAATCCATCCGAATAAGCTAAAAAATATTAATCCGAGCATAGCTGTGATAGCTCCGGTAAAAAATACTTTTAATACTACTGTATCATAGCCGTAAAAAACACCTGCCAATTTGCGACTTGAAGAAAATCCGCTGCTTTCGAGAACAAATCCAAAAGCAATACCTATGAAGAATGCCAAAAATAAATTAGTATTATTTGATATTATGTCGTTTACAATTAATGGTCCCATCGTATTTTGTTTTTCAAATTAATTATTAAATCCAATTTTTTCTAAAGAAATATGCAAGGGCAAAAGCTGTCCCAAATATTGCCATCATCGAAATAAATCCACCGAGCGACAAAATTGCCATCCCGCTCAAGGCAGAGCCACTTGTACAACCTCTGCCAAGCTGCGAACCAAATCCAAAAAGAATTCCACCGATCAAAGCAAAGACTAAACGTCGTTTGGAGCTTATTTTAGGTGAATGCTCGATTTTTAATTTTGTTCGTCGAGCCAGAATACCGGAAAGAAAACCACCAACCAAAACACCCAACATTTCATAAACCAACCATGAGTTCATTGGGTTTCCTGGATGAGTTTCGGAGTATTCTTTATAAAACAATGCTGATTCGGCATGAGCCGGAGCAATAGTTTGAACACCCGAAACAATAACACTTTTCATAGCTCCGCTTGCACCTAAACCTCTCCCTGAAATATAGTTGGAAGCAAGTAAAACGAGACCTAACAAAACACCACCGATGTAGGGGTTTAAATATTTTGCTTTTCGTAATATAGTTTGAGACTTTTCCATTTTAATATTTTTTCTATTTTCTAAATATTATTTTTTATAATCAATTTTTTAGTACAACCAACGACTTTCTTGTCCTGCATAAGCAATAATAAATCTTAACATTAAGCTCCCAAATAAAACCAAGGAGGGTGCTATAAAAGTTGGCATTTTATAACCTTTCAATTCGAGAGACTCAAGAATTAACGGAAGAACTAAACCCAAAGTAACAACAAATAACCAAAAAGAAGTTGTGTATGGACCTCCAAGAAATAAATTGGCGGCATCAATCTGAACTTGAGTACTTGCAAGAAATCCCATAAACATATGAACTATCAGAAATAATTCTATTAAAATAATTATTATATCAATTTTTGCAAGAGAATTTCGTTCAAAATGCGATTTACTCATTAAAATTATTGCTGCTGCGCCAGCAGATAATCCCGAACTTAAAAACAAAGGTCCAAGAATTGAGGTGTTCCATAAAGGACGAGCATTAAAAGCGGAAAAAAGTATTCCTGTATAAACGCCAAGTATTATTGATAATATTAATGTTATCCATGAAATTATGATAATATTTTTTTTAAAGAAGTTTAATATTTCTTTTATCCATTGAAATTTCCAATCCCATTTTGGAAAAAGAACATTAATATTTATTGCACACCAAATAAATGTAATTGGTGTGATTACCATTAAAACCCATGCTCCCCACGACATTGGGGATTCAAGACGAATAGTAGTATAAAGTCTCCAGAAATACAATTTATGATTAAGATCTAACATTAGAGCAGCCAAACCAATTACTAAAGCAATGGCTGCAATAAAGGGAGCAATTTTAACAGCTGTTTGGAATTTATCAGTTTTTCCTCTAATTGTGTACAAGGCGGCAAAAAACATGATTCCGGCAGCCAGTCCGCCCAAAAATAAGTACAATGGAATTTGCCAATGCCAAATATGAAGTTGTGGGTCAACAAGATAATTCATTCTGCCGCTGGTTATTAATTCTTCTCTCATTTTTTTATTCTTTTATTTTATCATTTAAGCAATTAAGCATTAATCCATACTATTATTATAGTAGTTTTTCTAAACCAATAATATTTTAAATTAAATAATAAACATGAGGTTTTGTACCTGCTTCAGGAATTAGAGTTTTCCACTTTCGTTTACTTAACATTTTCGATATTTCACTATTCTTATCATCAATATCTCCAAAATACATACATTTTGTAGGGCAAACCGAAACACATGCAGGCAATTCACCTTTACTTACACGATTGGGTAAACAAAAAGTGCACTTATCAACATATCCATCAGGATGCGGATATCTTGCGTCGTATGGACAAGAAACAATACATGCTCCGCAGCCAATACATTTATCATGTGTAACCAAAACAATACCGCCATCAACAATGTGACTTGCACCTGTTGGGCAGCATCTTACACATGGCGCATTTTCACAATGATTACATCTTTCTGATCTTATTTCCAATTCAAGATTTGGGTATGTTCCATCAGTTACTTCTACAATCCAGTCGCGACAATATCCGATAGGAACATTATTTTCGGTCTGACATGCTACAACGCAATCGCTGCATCCCACACATTTTTTTGTATCAATTGCCATTGCATATCTCATAACTTAACCTCCTCAGGTTTATTAGTTAAAAATGTTACAAAATTTCCTCTCATTCCTGTTCCACCCATTATTGGATCGAGCATAACTTTAGAAATAAGCTGGGTATCATTTATGCCTTTTGCAAAAGCTTTACTCAATAATTTATTAGTATGACCAAATCCATGAACCATATAAACAGAGTCCCATCTAATTCTTTCAGTAACTCTTATTTTTATTGAAAAATTACTAACTATTCCATCTTGATTTTTCAAAAATATTTCTTGTCCATTTTTTAGATACCAGATTTTTGCAACTTTTGGATTGACCCAAAGAGCATTCTCACTCATTAAATCAAATAAATTAGCATTATTAGTAGTTCTGCTAAAAGTATGCATTGGAGCTCTTCCATAAATCAAACGATAAAATCCATCAGGTGGTTCGGGGTGTTTAGTAAATTTAGGAATCGGGTCAAATCCCTCATCTTCCAAAGCAGTAGAATAAAGTTCAATTTTACCTGTATTAGTATAAAATTCCTTATTTTCTCCTTCATAGAAATATAAATCATCATATTTTCTAGGAAAATTTTTCACTCCTATTTTTTTCATTTCTTTGAGAGATGAGCCTACCTTTTTTAATTGCCAATCGAGCAATTCTTCAATATCATTCCATTTGAAATATTCCCCTAATCCCATTCTTTTGGCAAGTGATTTAGCAATCCACCAATCCGGTTTTGAATTATATTTTGGTTTTGCAGCAGGCATTCGTAGTGCCAAACTTGGTTCCCGATGACCAGAGTTTCTTAGCATATCATATCTTTCGAGATAAGTACACTCAGGGAGAACAACATCAGCATAGCCTGTAATTTCCATCGGCATAGTATCAATTACAACCAACAAATCAAGACTTTCTATTGCCTTAAGAGTGTTGGCTTGATTAGGTAGTGTTGCAATTAGATTGGTGCCATTTACTATCCATCCTTTAAAAGTACAGTTTCTTGCAGTTGTTGGAATTGTAGCATCACAAACACCTGAAGAAAGTACTTCATGAGCTAATTTGAATTTTCCCGGATAAGCATCTCTCCATGTTCTTTTGGGTTTTGGATATTCAGGATGTGGATAACTTGGAAGTGAAACTTTTTCAGGATTATAAAAACCTCCTCTTCTGCCCCACGAGCCAAGAATTGCATTTAAAATTGCAACTGCTCTTAATCTCTGTGTATCGTCTCCATACCAGGTTACATGTCTTCCCGGATGAATTAAAACTGCCGGAGAAGCATTTGCCATTTCTTTTGCAGTTTTTAAAATAATATCAGGTTTTATAGTAGTTACACCATAAGCCCATTCAGGAGTATATTGTTTTACTGCTTCTTTTAAATCTTCAAAACCGTAAGTATATTTTTCTACATATTTTTTATCGTACCAATCATTTTTAATTATAATATTAATCCATGTAAGCAAAAGAGCAAGATCAGTAGACGGTTTAATTGGTAACCAATATTTTGATTTACTTGCAGCAGTTGAATATCTAGGATCAACAGTAATAACAGTTGCTCCTTTCTCAATAACATCTGAAAATTCCTGAACTTGCCCGTTATGCATATTTTCGCCAAGATGAGATCCTATTAAAACCAGGCAGTTAGTGTCTCTGATATCAGTTCTTTCAGGGGAACCGATAATTTCACCGAAAGTGGCAGCAAAAGCAACTTCACGAGGTCCTCTGCATTGAGCAAAAGAAGGTGCAGTAACATTTGTAGAACCATAAGCTTTGAGAAGTTGACTAAAATATTTTCCACCGGAACCGTGCGAAAATAATGCAACACACTCCGGACCATGTTCTTTGGCAATTTTTTTCAGCTTTTCAGAAATATACTCAAATGCTTCGTCCCAACTTGCTTCTCTAAAAACCTGTTTACCTCTATCTTTTGTTCTAATAAGTGGCGTTTTTAATCTGTCTTTGTCATTGTACATGCCAACCCCACCGGTTCCTCTCGGGCAAAAACGACCATTACTGTGAAGGTCATTTTTGTTTCCGGTAATCTTTTTTAACTCTCCATTCTCATCTTTATGAACCCAACCTGCACATTTCCAAAAACAAATTTCACAATAAGTTGGAGTAATCATTTCACCTGAAACTCCTTTCAATTCTTCACTAACTTTTTTTACAATGGGAATTTCCTTAGCTAAAGATAAGCTGCTAGCACTTACTACAGCAGCTCCAGTAGTCATTGCCGATATTTTAATAAATTGTCTTCTGGTACTCATAGTATTTTGTATTTACTAATATACATATTTACATGTATTATACATTGCAAATTTAAAAATATTTGTTAAACAATTAACAATAATTATTATAAATTATTGATATTTTGTTTTTTAAAAACATCTAGCCATTCGTCAGCCTGGAGATTTATTCTTACAAAAAAGAAGATGGGCCTTTTAATTATCTCTAATGGCCGTGGCATTGATGCTATCATCATTGGCAATGCGCTAAAAGCGAGACTAACAGACTGATAAATTGGTTGTAATCCTTTTTTTGTTAAAAAAGACTTAATTAATGGATTTCGTAATTCAATACTTAATGATGAAAAGGCTATTACAACAAATACAGCTCGAAGGCACATTTCAAGGCCAACAATAAAACCCTTGATATTAAAAGTATCTTGTTTGGAATTTATACCATTCCAAAAAATTGATGCTATAATAATAATAATCAATAGTTGAATCCAGAATATAGGTTTTTTCAATCTCCGTAAAGAGTTTTTATAATAAAAAATACAAAATATCAGGTAAATAAAAACAAGACTAATGGCAAAATATGGATTAAAAAAGTTAAGAGAAATAAGTCCTAAAGGAATCATGCAAAAGTGAATAAAGAAAAACAGAAGAGAATACTTTTTATTTGGGTCTAAATTAAAAAATTCATTTTGTTTATTCTCACTCAACTTAAAACCAAGTGTTTTTGTTCGTTTAGTATTTTTTGATTTATTCCCAATATAAAATCCCAGTGTTGCTGAAATCACACCCAAAATTACATAAACAATAAAAAATATGATTACAATAGTCCATGGGTTAGCATTTTGAATCCGTATTTGTTTTACGATGAAATAATAAAGGTTTTCCAATATTTTGACTATATCCAATCCATAAAGAATTAGTAAGCTGATAATTTTATGAATCAGTGTGCTCATCAATCCAAGAACACCACCTAAAACAAAGCCAAAATAATTTGAGCCTATCAATCTTATTCCGGCTTCGAGTAAAATAGCTTCGAAAAATATTCCGCTCATAGGACCTAAAATAACCGAAGAAGGAGAAACCGATTTCATCAAAGCACAAATTAATCCTGCTCGCCAAATCAATCCTCTCTCAGGCCAAAGTCGATAAAATGCAGTCAAAATCATGATTCCCTGCATTGTTAGAAAAGTGCCTGAAAAAGGAATACGTAAATTATGCAGAAAACTACCCACAATAATTTCTACTGATGCCCACAAACCACCAACAATTGCGGCTTTCATCCAAACCGGACTAAGTCTTTCCATTTCAGAAATATCATTTATTGCTTTTTTTGTTTCCATAAAATATTTACGAAAATCAATTTATCAAAATTACAATCAAATTTTCAAATTTCAAAATCAATTCATTTATCAGCCTAAACTTATAATTTTTCTGTTTGGTGTTTTATAAAATTCTTTTCACTTTTGTTTATAATAAAAACCAGTTCTGGTTCAATAATCGGACATACAAAATTGTTCTTGCCAGCATTTCTCTATGTTCTTGCAATCAACATTAAGTTAGAATAAATTTTCATAAATCTTAAATAACAAATAGAATCTTTATTACAACAATTTTTCTAAATCTTTTTTTAAGTTTATATTAACAAATAAGCTTTTACTAAAGAAACCTAACTCTTCTGACATTAATAAAGCCAGAAAATTTACTTCCTTAAAAACATCAGGAATTCTGTAATTATTTTTATCAATAAATTTTTTTAAAACTTCAATAGTGTTTTTATTATAAAATCCACAAAGGGGTTCAAAAAATTTCTTTCCATGCCAGGGAACAACAATATCTTTCCCATTTGATTTTTCAAGAATATATTTAAACAGATCTTCTGAAACATTAGGTGTGTCGCATGAAAGCACCAAATTATTTTCTGTTTTCGATTGCTTTAAGCAAGAATAAATTCCACCCATTGGTCCGGAATTTGGAATTTCATCTTTCACAATTTCATATCCAAGAAAATCATAATTCAAAGAATTTGAACTAATTATTATCCTGTCGGAAATTTTCTTAAGTGCATTAATTGAATATTCAATCAGAAATTTATCTTTGAATTTTAACAAACCTTTCTCCTGCCCCATTCGCGAACTTTTTCCTCCAGCTAAAATAATCCCTGTAATTTCAGACATATTTAAATTTTTACATAAACAAACAACTATCGCCATAACTCAAAAAACGAAAATCATTTTCAAGAGCAAAGTCATAAGCTTTTTTCCAATTTTCGCCAATAAACGCAGCTACAAGTAACAAAAGTGTGCTTTGAGGTTGATGGAAATTTGTAACCATTCCTTTAATAATCCGGTATTTATATCCCGGAACTATCATTAATTGTGTTGAACCGCTTATTATGTTTATTTCGTTTTTTTCCATAAAAGAAATCAAAAAATTAAGCACTTCCTTTACCGGTAAATCAATATTATATTTTTTATTGTAAGGATCCCATTGTTCGATAAAAAGAGTTTTTTCGTTTTGCTTGTCAACAATTAATTTAACTCCGTACCAGTATAAACTTTCCAATGTCCTCACGCTTGTAGTTCCCACAGGTATAATATTTCCATCAATATTTTTTAATATTCTTTTTATCAAAGAAATGTCAATAGAAATTTTTTCGAAATGCATTGTATGCCCCGATATTTTTTCAGCAATTACTGGTTTAAAAGTTCCTGCACCAACGTGCAAGTTAATTTTCCCGAAAGAGATATTTCTATTTTTGATTTTATTTAAAACATTTTCTGTAAAATGCAAACCGGCAGTAGGTGCAGCAACAGAACCTTCGTTCTTTGCATAAACAGTTTGATACCTTTCTTTGTCAGAATCAACAGCTTCCCTGTTTAAATAGGGAGGTAAAGGAACTAATCCAATTTTTTCAATAATCTCTGAGAAAGAAATGTCTTCTGGATGCCATTTAAATTTTATTAGCGAAGAATTCTCTAATTTTTCTTTTCGTTCAATAAATATTTTACAATTTTTACCTTTATAAATAAACTTTTTTTCAAGTACTCCAGATTTCCATCGTTTGGAGTTTCCAACAAAACATTTCCACACAACACCTGAAGTTTGCTGAAAAGCAGATTGTATTTCCGAAACAGGTTCAACTGCTTCGAGAATAAAAATTTCGATAGTTGCACCTGTACTTTTCGAAAAAATTATTCTTGCCTGAATAACTTTTGTTTCGTTAAAAACCATCAAAGCATTTTCGGGAAGATATTTGTCAATTACTTTAAAATCAGATTGCTCGATTTCTCCATTTTTACAGATTAATAATTTTGACGCATCCCTTATTTCTAAAGGAAACTTTGCAATCTTTTCCTTAGGAAGAAAATAATTAAAATTTGAAATAGCGACATTTTTAAAATCAAGCATAATTATTTAGAAATAAAAAAAGTTGGTTTTACAGTCAGCATTATGCCACTCCAGCATGTAAAAACTGAATTATCTTCATCAACACCTTTTAATAAATTCATAGTCTTGCTTGGCAAAAATGTAGTGAAAAAGATATCAAGCTGAATTTCTTTACTAAAATTATGACAATAATTAACATCAATTTCGGAGCCGAGTTTTTTGTCGAAATACACACCAATTGTATTAACAGTATAATCTGCTACAATATTTTGTAGTGCAAAAAAATGATAGAAAGCATTTAATTTATCGACTTTTGTAATATCCCAACATAGATTTCCATATACATCAACTACACCTCCATTTGCTGTTGTTGCCGGAGTAGTAAACATGTTCATCCATCCAAAATATGATTTTCTTGTTCCATATAATAAATTAAAAGCATGATCGGTTTCAAAATAATTTGTTGTTGTATCGCTTGCATCATTTCCTGAAAGAACAGAAAATCCGGCACCTAACCTAAATTTTTTAATTTTATACCCGGCATCAAAAGAAATCAAAAAAGCATTTATATCTTTTCCGATAGCACTTTTCCCGTTCTGTATAATTCCGTTTGTTTTCAAATCAAATTTATTGTTTTTATAATTTATATGAAGTGCATTGTTTACGGTCATGTATATAGTAGTCGAAGTGTATTGTTTCAGAAAACCAGCTCCCAGAGATGTATACGAAACATACAGATTATCATTAAACTGTTTTTTCAGATAAAAATAATCCATGGTCTTCATTCTATTATAATCTATATAATAATCGCTACATCCAAAATTTGCCCCATTCATTTTTTCTTGTCTGTTGTTTAACGACAATCCAAGGTCAATGCTCCATTCAGATTTTTTAAATTTATAAACCAATGCATCATAAGTTAAACCATATTGATTCCAGTTTCGCCACGAAAGCATACGCATATCATCATATTTTAATTCTTGTCGTCCGATTTTTAAATTAGAATGATTCCACAATTTTAAATCGACCCATGCTTCATGAACATCAATTCCGGCTGAGTTTCCCCAAACACCTGTCATGCTCGAAATATTTTCGGAACCCCAGGCTCTTACATCCTGAATACTAATTTTAGTTTCGTATTTTTCGTTTTTATAAGAAAATTTTATCCTTGTCCGCTGGCTCACATATAAACCGGTAATGTCATTTGAATCAGGAATATTTTTTAAACCATTGTTAATTTCTCCTCTCGTTCTGAATTCGCCAGAGATTTTAAACTGCGCATACGTATTAATCATAAATATAATCATCAAGATTATGACAAGAAATAATTTCTTTTTCATTTATATTAATTTATGTAAATAACTTTACTAACATTTCGACCACAAAAGTAAAAAACTTAAATAAATATACTTTTTAATAATTGCATTATAAATTTTAATAATTTTGGTGTTGATATTAATTTCATTAATTTATCAGAAATGAAAATTAAACAAAACATTCCGAATTTTATAACGATCCTGAATTTAACAGCTGGTTGTTTTTCAATAGTATCTGTTTTTAGCAATAATTTTTTTGCTGCATCAATATTTATTTTTGCTGCAGCGATTTTGGATTTTCTTGATGGAACTTTTGCACGATTACTAAATGCAAAGAGTGAAATTGGAAAACAGTTGGATTCGTTGGCTGATGTAGTTTCTTTTGGTGTTGCGCCCGGGATGATAATTTATCAATTACTTAACAAAAGCAGTTTTCTTATTATTCCTGACAATTCTGCTTTTCAGTTTTTGCTAATTGTAGCCTTTTTAATTCCGGCATTTTCGGCAATACGTTTGGCAAATTTTAATCTTGATTTAAATCAAAGCGATTCATTCATCGGGCTTCCTGTTCCGGCAAATGCAATTTTTATTGCTTCGCTACCAATTATTGCTGACTTAACTTTATTTGATTTTGCTTGGATTAGCGAAGTAATTTTCAATACATGGTTTCTGATTGCTTTGTGCATTATTTCATCATATTTGCTGATCTCAAAAATCCCTATGTTCGCCCTGAAATTCAAAAATCTAAAATGGAGTGGAAATCAATTACGGTTTATCTTTTTGTTTATTTGTGCTGCACTTCTCGTGATTTTTCAGTTTTTAGCAATACCGTTGATAATTATTCTTTATATCTTGTTTTCAGTATTTGGGAGTTTGGTTAAATAATGCTTGCAAATAAACTATATAATATTCTTCTCATTCCTTAAAATTATTGATCTTATTCTTCTTTGAATATCATACCAACCAATAATATAGACAATCAGCGATAATCCAAGGTCAAGATAATCTGTAAATCCTGCTTTTTTATTTTTTTCCAGTTTTACTATTTTTTTGATAATTACAAAATAACAATAAAAAAGAGCCATTAAAGCAAGCACATACAAAGCAATACTTAGAGGCAAAGTAGTTGATATTAACTGATTGATAATTATTAAGGAAATAGAAATAATAAAAGCAAGAAGAAAAGAAAGTGAAAATGAACTATTATTATATTCCCGATCAATTACACTTACACCTAAATAAACATATAAAATCCATAAGAAATAAAGACACAACTGAATAAAACTTTGAGTGGATATATTATTTTGAGCACCGGATGATAAAAAATATGCAAGAAAATTAGCAACAAGAAAAATTAAAAAAATAATCCATGGATTGGTTTTAAAGAAATGTGTTTTCATAACTTCTAATTTTATCATTGATAATTATTAAATAATCTGTGAATTAACAAAGTGATATCAAAAACGTCGTTAAAAATAAATAATATTGTGAGTAATCTGTGGCAATTTTAACTATCTGGATGTTTTCACATTAATCCTAAATTCTTTATAGCTAAATGATTACTAATTATCTTCTTAATTCAAAATTTTCACCAAGATAAACTTTTCTAACATGTTCATCTTGTGCCAATTCATCAGAAGTTCCGGATTTCAATATTGAGCCTTCAAATAATAAATAAGAACGATCGGTAATGTTAAGAGTTTCATGAACATTATGATCAGTTATAAGTACTCCAATATTTTTTTCTTTAAGTTTAGAGACAATAGATTGAATATCTTCAACGGCTATCGGATCAACTCCGGCAAATGGCTCATCAAGTAAAATAAATTTTGGATCAACAGCCAGAGCACGTGCTATTTCGGTTCGGCGACGTTCCCCTCCCGACAAAGTTATACCCTTACTATTTCTCACTTGTTGTAATCCAAATTCTTCGATAAGAGATTCCAGTCTGTGTTTTTGTTCAGATTTCGAATATTTTGTAAATTCAAGAACTGCTTTAATGTTATCCTCAACACTTAATTGACGAAAAACAGATGCTTCCTGGGCAAGATAGCCAATTCCTTTTTGAGCTCTTCGATACATTGGCTCTTTAGTAATGTCCACATCATCAAGAAAAACTTTTCCGCTTAATGGTTTTATCAAACCAACCATTATATAAAATGAAGTTGTCTTTCCTGCACCGTTAGGACCCAGTAATCCAACTATTTCGCCTTGCTTTACATTAAGTGAAACATCTTTAACAACAGTCCTTAGTCTGTATTTTTTAACAATTTTTTCAGTTCTTAAAATCATAGATAGATATTAATTATCAAAAGTAAGAAATTATTTTTTGTTTGAAATAATCAGTTTGTTAATCAATGGAATTTTTATAGAAAAAAAAGCATTGTATAATTACAAAGAATAGTTCCATTTTTTTTTGTATTTCCATTATTTTTCCTGTTACTTACCAAAAACTAAAATTAATTCAACTTGTTTTTATTCCACATTATTCTCAATTTCCTCCCAAAACTCAAGAGCTCTTCTTGTGTGAGGAATAACAATACTGCCACCAAGTAGATTTGCAATTGCAAATATTTCAAATAATTCTTTGGTTGTTAATCCGTGTTTATGGGAATTTATAAGGTGATATTTTATACAATCATCACATCTTAAAACCATTGAAGAAACCAGCCCAAGCATTTCTTTTGTTTTAGTATTAAGGGCTCCATCCATGTATGCGTTTGTATCCAGGTTAAAAAAACGCTTAATAACTTTGTTGTTTTCACTAAGGATTTTTTCATTCATTTTTTCGCGATACTCATTATATTCTTCAATTTTATTTTTCATTTTTTTATATTAATTGGTTTTTAGAAAAAATCTATAATTATCTACAAAATTCCTTCTTTCAAAATATCATGTAAATGTACAATTCCAAGATATTTCTCTCCAGAGCAAATTGGAACTTGCGTAATATTATTTTTTCGCATCAGGTCGAGAATTTCAACAAGCAATTCATTTTCTTGAATTATTTTTGGATTTTTTGACATAATATCAACTGCTTTCAATGTTGAAATATCTGTATTATTATGCAACATTCTTCTTAAATCGCCATCAGTAATTATTCCTACTATTTTTTTATTGTCTAGTACAACAGTTACCCCAAGCCGTTTTGATGAAATCTCAAGAATAACTTCATTAATATTTGCATTAGTGTTAACAAATGGTTTTTCGTTTAGGACATAAATATCCGAAGCCCGCAAATATAATTTTTTTCCAAGAACTCCACCGGGATGATATTTTGCAAAATCTTTTTCGGTAAAACCTTTACATTCGAGTAAGCAAACAGCAATGGCATCACCCATAACAAGCTGGTTAGTAGTACTCGAAGTTGGTGCTAAATTATTTGGACAAGCCTCTTTTTCAACACTTACATCAATACAATAATCTGCTTGTTTGGCAAGATAGGAATTTATATTCCCGGAAAGGGCAATAAGTTTATTCCCTCTGGATTTTAATAATGGAATTAAAATTTTTATTTCCGGAGTTTCGCCACTTTTCGAAATACAAATAACAACATCCTCACTTTGAATAATTCCCAAATCACCGTGGATAGCATCAGCGGCATGCATAAAAATTGCCGGAGTACCGGTTGAATTTAAAGTAGAAACTATTTTTGTTGCAATAATTGCACTTTTCCCGATTCCTGTAATCACTACTCTTCCGGTTGAATAATAAATCAATTCAACACATTTTGCAAAATTATCATTAACCGATGAAATAAGTTTATTTATTGCTGTAGCTTCATCTTTTATTGTTTTTTTTGCAATTTTTTTAATTTCAATTGGATTTTTCAAAATATTTTTTTTTTAAATTTGTAATAATCGGGATTTATATTATTATATTTGTAACAATACGAATGAATATTACTTTATATTTTAATTGATAAGTTATTTTTTATAAAAATATGATCTCAACTAAATTATAAAATTAATACAAAAATATTTAATTTTTAGAATTAATGAAGATGATAGATGCAAATAAGTATTCTCTTAAAGAATTATTGAATAAAATATTTGGATTTGAAAGTTTTAAAGGTAATCAAGAAATTATAATAAAAAGTGTATTACAAAAAAAAGACACTTTCATTATTATGCCTACAGGCGGTGGTAAATCTATGTGTTACCAACTTCCTGCTCTAATAAATGATGGAACTGCTATTATAATATCTCCACTAATAGCATTAATGAAAAATCAGGTTGATGCAATACGAAGCTTTGGTACAGAAAGAAGTATAGCTCATGTTCTAAACTCTTCTCTTTCGAAAATCGAAATTGCTGAAGTAAAAAGTGATTTGGTTAAAGGAAAGACAAAATTACTATATGTAGCTCCTGAATCATTAACAAAATTAGAAAATATCGAATTTTTAAAAACTATACAAATATCCTCTTATGCTATTGATGAAGCCCATTGTATTTCCGAGTGGGGTCATGATTTCAGACCAGAATATCGAAATATCAGACCAATTATTAATACAATAGGGCAAGATGTACCTGTGATGGCTTTAACTGCTACCGCAACCTTAAAAGTTCAACAAGATATTCAAAAGAATCTTGGAATCATAGATGCAGAAGTATATAAATCTTCTTTTGATCGTCCAAATCTGTATTATGAAGTAAGACCAAAAACATCCAATGTAATCAAAGATATTATCAAATATATTAAAGGTCATTCTGGAAAATCCGGTATTGTTTATTGTCTGAGCAGAAAAAAAGTGGAAGAAGTAGCAGAAACTCTTCAGGTAAACGGAATAAAAGCACTTCCGTACCACGCAGGTCTTGATGCCCTTACACGTCGAAATAATCAGGATAGGTTTTTGATGGAAGATTCTGATGTTATAGTCGCTACTATTGCATTTGGAATGGGAATTGATAAACCTGATATTCGTTTTGTAATACATCATGATATTCCGAAAAGCATCGAAAGCTATTATCAGGAAACCGGTCGATGCGGTAGAGACGATGGGGAGGGAAATTGTATAACTTTTTATAGTTATGACGACATTCAGAAACTCGAAAAATTTATGAAAGGCAAACCTGTTGCTGAACAGGAAATTGCAAAAGAACTTCTTCTTGAAACAGTTGCATACGCAGAATCTTCAGTATGTCGCCATCGTTTATTATTACATTATTTTGGTGAAGTATATAAATATGAAAATTGCGGTTCTTGTGATAACTGCATTCATCCAAAGCATAAATTCGAAGGACAAGAATATATTAAGCTTGTACTTGAAACAGTTATTCAAGTAAAACAACTTTTTAAATCAAAACATATTGAAAATATCCTTATCGGGAAAAACTCAGGAACTATAAGAGCTGTTAAGCATCATAAAATTCCTCAATTCGGAAAAGGAATGGATCATGATGAAAAATTTTGGAATGCAGTAATCAGGCAAGCATTGATAAAACGTTTTCTGGTAAAAGATATTGAAACATACGGGTTGCTAAAAATTACAGATGATGGAGAAGATTTTATAAAACATCCTTATTCAGTATTACTTGCTCAGGATCATGATTTTAATAACCCTGATGAAGATGATTTTTTCGATATAAGTAAACATAAAACCAGTACAACTGATAATACACTTTTTATACTTTTAAAAGACTTGCGAAAAGATATTTCGAAAGAAGAAAAACTTCCTCCTTTTGTAATATTTCAAGATCCTTCGCTAGAAGATATGGCAATTCAATATCCAATTACTATTGAAGAATTGAAACAAATAACAGGTGTTGGTACAGGAAAAGCGTTAAAATATGGTGAGCCTTTTATTGAACTTATCGCTCAATATGTTGAAGAGAATGAGATTATTCGCCCTATGGATATGGTAGTTAAATCAGTAGTTAACAAATCAGGCCTTAAAGTTTATATCATCAAAAATATTGACAGAAAATTACCTCTCGAAGATATTGCACATGCTAAAGATCTTACTCTTGAAGAACTTCTTACAGAAATTGAAAGAATTGTTACTTCTGGAACAAAAGTTGACATCAATTATTATATTAATGAGTATGTTGATGATTTCCATCAGGAAGAAATATTTGAGTATTTTCATGAAGCAGAATCCGACTCAATAAAAGAAGCCCTTGATGAGCTCGGTGAAGGAGAGTTTACAGAAGATGAAGTTAGATTAATAAGAATAAAATTTTTATCAGAGGTTGGAATGTAAATTAAAATCGGTATGAAATATTTCTTTTTATTTATTATTATTTTTCTTGCCTTTTCTGCCTGTAACATTGAAAAAAAAGAAAAACAAGATCAAGTACCGGAATATATTATCCCACCGGAACAAATGGATGATGTTCTTGTTGACATCCATATTGTTGAGGGTGCTTTAAAATACAAACGAGGCATTGGTGAAAAATATAAATTATATTCTAATCAATATTTCGATCATGTTTTTATGAAATATAATATTTCAAAAAAGCAATTTGACAAAAGCCTTGAGTATTATTACAAACACGAGAAACTACTTGATGAAATTTACCAAAGTGTTTTGGAACAAATTGAAAAAATTGAAAAAGAAAAAGTCAAAAACAATAAAGCTGTAAAAAAATAATTACCTAGTATAATCTGCCGAGCAGTTTTCTTGATTTCCAGCAATTTCAATCGAAAAAGTCCACTCAATCAAAGTATGGCTTATATAATTTTCAGTTCCTGAAACAGTCCAATTATTACCAATTTTCTGAGAAGGATCAAGAGTAATTTTGTTTGTTGTAACTATACCAACTGCAGGGTCACCCATGTTTGGATTTGCAAAATTACTTAGTAAAACCTGGCTTGAATTATATGGATCATTTGAAATAGAAACGGTATAATTACTTTTCGAGCATGTTTCGTTAACACTCCAGGTACCAATAAAAACATCTCTTGGATCATCTGC
>Ga0307991_1000692_pt1 | contig 24122 bp, 24 predicted proteins | sample EllFjometagen131_FD_203146 | JGI IMG/M metagenome (GOLD analysis project Ga0307991, IMG submission 203146) | Marine microbial communities from Ellis Fjord, Antarctic Ocean - #131 | ecosystem: Environmental > Aquatic > Marine > Unclassified | place: Southern Ocean | collected 2014-10-08 | reverse complement strand
TGAGAGCTTTTCCTGGGCTGTTCGTTTCCTGTAAGTAGCCATTTGAATGGCCTCCTTTCTTTGAGGCCTTCATTATAGCAGATCATTCCCATTTAGAGCAGTCCTATTATAACAGGGTTCGAAAAGGTTATGCCCCTAATCTTACGCTTAAAAGCATTTTTGCCGGTAATCGCTTTCTCTGATTCATCATTATACGCATTCAAAGGAATAAGGACATTTTCCACACACTCTGCTATCTTATCCGCGGCCTTTCTGTCTATCAACGTAGCGTTGGTATTAAGCCATACTCGCATCCCTGTCTTATACGCATAATTCATTAGCTCAAAAATATCATCCCTAAAAGGGGTTCTCCTCCTGTAAAACGCACTATTGGCACATTAGCAGCCCTGATTTTATCAATAATACTTTTAATGCTTTCCGTATTTAACTCCTTCTCCTCTTTCTCATGTACTGCACATAATTTATTAAAACAAAACCGACAATCTAAATTGCACCTGTCAGTTACCTCTACCATAATTTCATTTGGCATTTTGGGCAAATTATTAAAAAAAATGTTTATATTGAATTGCATTTTATTTTATTTTGTATTAGATATAATAGTCTTACGTTTAGCACTTGTATCATACAGTAAAAATTCGAATAAAGCAACTGACGTTACCCCCTATGCTGTACAGGTTGTAAGTTGAGAATCTAGTGCTTTTTGTTGTTTTTGCTCTTTCCAGGTTTTTGTAAATTCTTCTGGCGTAAGGCCTTTTAATGATCCATGCGGCCTGAATGTATTATACTCTACCCACCAGTTTTCGACAATCTTTTTTGCTTCTTGAAGTGTTTCAAAATAATGCTGATGTTACATCTGAAAAGATAGGTTACAATAAACTGGGCCCTGTTTATATCAATATTCAAAAGAACATTACTCCCGACTATTTGTCAAGGCAATACAACAGCAATGTTTCGCTGGAAAAAGATCCTATATCCGCTTGTGATTGCCAAATAAGCTTCGTATCTTCTTTAACTCCTGAAAATAATTGTTGTAATATTTTATTATTACCATACAACCGCTCTTCAAAGCGACCCATTGTAAGCTGTTTTCCGTCGCCTATAATATATAGCAAATAATCAGCAGCCATAAAAACGCCCCTCACAAAATCTTCATTTTGCTTATAGTCATATTGCCGCCATCGGGATGTTATGGAAAGGCCCATTGGTGTAAAAATTTTTATCTCACGACTTGTGTTTCTTAGCTCTTCATAGATTAGCTCAATTGTAAGAGGAGCTGTGTCATTACCATCCTCAAAGAGAGCGACTATAATACGCTTATCATCGCTACCAGCAAGTTCAATATCAAGAAAATCAAATAGCCCCGCAACAGGTGTCTCTTTATCAACTGCGTGCAACAGGCCATATTGCACCCGATTGCCTAATAACTCTCCCGCGTTTTGCGGGTAAGGATGTTGTTTAAGAAAAAAAATGTAATCCGCGCCAAGGATTATAATAAAGAGCACTATAATAAGCACAGTGCTAATCCTGGAAAAATATAGTTTAAATAATTTATCTATTCTAAACAGAAGGCCAGCTATCAAAACTGCTGCTAACGGCAGGATAGGAAGCAAAAATCTTGGTTGTACCGTGATAAAGCCGGCAATAAGCGAAAGCATGAAAAACGCGGATAAAAACCACCTGAGGCATATAAGGCCCTTGCGCTGTTTTAGCAGCGCGGGCATTAACACAATAGTAGCTAAGAACAATAATACAAGGTTTGGTATCAAGATAAGGGGGCTTAACAACCCAATATATTCAAATGCGCGGGAGAGCAATCTATCTAATTGAAAATTCGTAAAAACACCCGATAGTTGAAGCGCCCCGGCGCGGCCTAGAGCATCGGGCACACAGGATAAACGATATATGAGGACAGGTACATAATATATCGAGAAAAAAAGAGTGGCAATAGCGACAAAGAGTATACTATTAATAATCCTGCTCTTTTTAAAGACCTTGGAACCGGACTCTCCTGCAAAAAGACTGTATAATAAATACAATAACGCGGGAGCGATAAAATATACCGTGTATTTTGAGCTAAACCAGAATCCAATGCCAGCGATAATACCTGCGGCAATTGAAAGTTTCCTGCTACTAAAACAATCAGCCCTTAATAAGATGTAGATGTTGAGCGTTAAAATGGCTGTAAGCGCGATATTAATATGGGTGATTCTTGAAAAACCTATTATAGCGGGAAAAGTAAAAGCTATCACAACGGCAAATAATCCGCATGGCTTGTTAAAAACAAAATTGCCTAATTTATATATTGACCATGCCAACAGAATAAGATAAATAATATTGACCATAGCCATAATATCATGGTTGGGCACGCTAAGCAGGTAAAAAGGAATAGGTACGAGCATGTAAAGCGGGGGGTAAAAATTGATATGAGAAAAAAACGCTTTAATATGCGCTGGGTTCAAGCCATGGATAAAATAATTATAATACTCGCAGCTGCTAGAGTAGCAGACATTAGCATCATGGAAAGGAGGCATTGTATCTTTATATAGGAGGCAATAATTCGTTGTGCCAATAAGAAACAGCAACACTGACAACACTATAGCGGTTTTTGTCTTTGAACGCATATTATTAAAATATATGGCTTATCCTTATTACCCTGATTGATTTACCACAGTTCCAGGATAACACTTTTAGCTTTTTTATCTTTAGGCAAGTGCGCGCGTGGATACAGCGCTAAGGGTTGGTAAATGTTATCCAATCCTGAGTGAATCGATAAATTCCTCGCCAAACGCCTGTCCTAAAAGGGGAAGATGCTCTATCTTACTAAGTACCGCGAGAATATGCTTGCGAAACAATGGATGTGTAGCGTAAAGGCGCAATCCTTTTAACGCGCCCGCTTTTAACTGTTTAACTTTACCTATCTCTATCTTGGGTGTGAGCCCAATACCAATCACGCTCTTTACGTTCAGGCAGCTACCAAAAGAGCCGGTGAGTAACATCTGCTCTATATCTGCGCTTTCCGCGGGATACCTTCTAAGCAATACCTTTGTCGAGGCAAAAATAGCCGCTTTCGCTAGCTGGAGTTTTCTTATATCATTCTGCGTAATAGATATCTTTTTTTTACCACTTTTATAAATAACAAATTCTTTCTCTTTCATCTTGCCTGATCTATCCATTAAGCCCGTTCTAAAGATTTCGTAGCAAGCGTCTATAAGCCCACTTCCAGCTATTCCTTTTGGCGGTCCACCGCCTATAACGCTATACTCTACCCCTCGCTTTTTAATCGTTACACTTGCTATTGCCCCTTCTATAGCGGGCATACCGTTTTTCATATAGCGCGCCTCAAAAGCGGGCCCTGCCGCGGTGGAAGCGACAAGTATCCTGTCCTTGTTGCCGAGGACAACCTCTCCGTTTGTGCCTATATCAATGGCGAGTTTTAATCTTTTCTCCTTATGGATGTTGCTTGCCAGGATAACACTAAGCGCGTCTGAACCCACAAAACCTTCTATGTTCGGTAAAAAGGTTACAGAAACATTATCTGCGAGTTTAAGGCTGAGCATCTTAGCGTAAACCGTAATCTCCGATTTCTGGCTTGGCCTATAAGGTGGGGTTATAAGAGGTGCTGGATCAATACCGAGAAATAAATGGTGCATGGCACTATTGGCTACGCATAAAACTGATTTGATATCCTGCCTCTTGTGCGGGCTGTCTGCGAGTAATTGATCTATAAGACTATTTACAGAAGAAGATACCGTCTTCTGTAAAAGTAACGCGTTCTGGTGACTTGTCAAGGCAAAACCTATTCGCGACACAAGATCGTCACCAAAGCGTGATTGCCTATTCAAAACAAGCCCGCTGGAGACTATCTTCTTTGTCCATTCATCAAGTATACTGCCTGATATGGTAGTTGTACCGATATCAAGTAAAAGGGTCAACTTAGACAAAATGCTTTTCTATCCTTTTTGTAAGTTCCGCCTCGCCTAACGCTCCGACTATTCGTTCCTGCTCGTTACCGTCTTTAAACAGGATAAGAGTGGGTATACTCATTATGCCCAGTTCTGTCGCGAGCTTGTGGTTATCATCTATATCCACCTTGCAGACCTTAATCTTGCCTTGCTGCGCGTTGGCTATATTCTCCAGAGCAGGCGCTATCATCTTACACGGGGCGCACCATGGTGCCCAGAAATCTATCAGGCATAATCCTATTGTTTTTTTTACTTCTTGTTCGAAATTCGTTTCATTTATCTCGAATATATTTTCTGACATTGTCTTATCTTTTTTTTAAACAACCGCTTTATACAACTATTATATGACTAAAAATCGCGGCTGAAAAACACGCGCAAGATAAACGCTACTATGCGCTATCTCCTCTTTTCCCAATCGCCTTTGTCGGACATACTTCTAAACACTTGCCACAATTCGTACATTTTGTATAATCTATAACCGCTACGTTATCTTTTAACGCAATAGCGTTCGCGGGACAGGCATTAACACATTTGCCGCAGGCTATGCATCCTGCTTTGCAAGCCTTAATAACGTCAGCGCCTTTATCACTTGAATGACACATAACATTATACATCTTCTTAAGCGGCGCCAACACAAGTATTTCTTTAGGGCATACTTTTACACACTTGCCACAGCCGGTGCATTTTTGAGTATCTATTTCAGGCAAACCGTCTTTACCCATTCTAATAGCGTCAAAAGGGCATACCTCAACACAGCTTCCAAGACCTACGCATCCGAACATGCATGCCTTAGGCCCTTTCATCACCAGGGTCGCGATGTTACAGTCTCTTATGCCGTGATATTGAAAATTATCCTTGCACCTGACGCCACCGCCACAGATTAAAGTGGCTACATATTTCTCTGTCACTGATGTATTTATTCCCAAAATATGCGCTATACTTTCCCTCTCTTTTTCATGGACTACCGGACAGGTTATACTGGTTACCTCGCCTGAGGCAAGCGTTTCCGCCAAACCATAGCAGCCTGCCTGCCCACACGCACCACAGTTTGAGCCTGGAAGCAGCGAAAAGATATGCTCAATACGCGGGTCTTTTTTTACAAAGAAGAACCTCTGCATAAAACCTAGCCATAATCCGAAGATTATACCTAGCGAACCCAACACTATAATCGGTAATAATATATCCATAAAGACCTTTACTAAAATTTAAACCCTGAAAAACCTAAAAAAGCCATTGACATTAATGACGCGACAATAAACGCTATAGGTATACCCTCTAAAGGCCTTGGCACATCTGCCAGTTCTAGCCGCTCTCGTATACCGGACATCAATAGCATAGCCAACGCAAAACCTATCCCCGCGCAAAAGGCCTGTAATAAAGATGCCATAAAAGAAAATCCGACAGATACGTCTTTTTTAAAAAACATATTTATATTTAATACCGTAACACCTAAAACGGCACAGTTTGTTGTAATCAATGTTATATAAATACCCATTGCGCGGTATAACACAGGGCTTAATTTTGCCATAGCCATCTCTACTGCCTGCACAAAAACCGCTATAACCAATATAAAGGCTATGGTCCTTAAGTATTCGAGACTAAATGGAACGAGTAGATACTTGTAGACAATCCATGTTATAAAACCGGAGAGCGTCATTACAAAAATAACAGCCGCACCCATACCAAGCGCGGGTTTTGTCTGCTTAGAAACACCTATAAAGGGACACAACCCTAAAAAGCGCGTAAGGATAAAATTATTAATAAAGATCGCGCTTATCGCTATTGTCATAAATTCGCCGTAATCCATAATCACCTTTCGGGGACTCTCCTAAAAAGGACACCCTTATCTTTTCTTTAACCAATTATTAAGCCCTATCAGAAGGCCTAGTGTCAACAACGCGCCCGGGGCAAGCCCCATTATAATAGCCGGCTGAAACCCCGGTATCATCTGAAAACCTAAAAGCGTGCCCGAGCCAAAAAATTCCCTTATCGACGAGATTATTAGCAGCGCTAACATAAATCCGGCACCCATACCAAGCGCGTCAAAAGCGGAGTAAATAACAGTGTTCTTTGAAGCAAACGCCTCTGCCCTTCCCAGGATAATACAATTTACTACAATCAGTGGAACAAATATCCCTAAAGACTTATCAAGCACAGGAAAATAGGCCTTAAGAAGCAATTCTACTATAGTAACAAAAGTAGCGATAACAACAATGTAACATGGTATCCGTATCTTTGCCGGTATCAGCTTGCGCACCGATGATATAATAATATTTGAACCTAGCAACACAAATGTCGCCGCTATACCCATTCCCAAACCATTTCTTATATTATTTGATACCGCTAAAGTGGGGCACAACCCTAACAACAGCGCAAATGTAGGGTTTTCTATGTGTATACCTTTTTTAAATTCTGCGAATAGACTTTTCATATTTTTTTAATACTATTGTATCTCTTTGAGAAAATCCGCTGCATACTTTCTTATACCATTTACAACCGCTTCTGATGTTATCGTAGCACCTGTTATCGCCTCAATATCCTTGAGGGTTAAGGCCGGCGCGTTCTTGCCCTTGAACTGAGCTAAAAACCACGGGGCTTTGGCGCCATGCTTTATCTCTACACACCTTGCGCCAAAACCCGGGGTCTCTGACTGCGAAAGAACCTCAAGGCCTGTAATGGTGCCTTTGTCATCAATACCAACAAGCATCTTAATCTCCCCGGAATATCCCATACCAATAGCAGATAGGACATACCCGATAGACTTTCTTCCATTATAGCACTGATAATAATCGCCGCCGCTAAAACTCTTTTTATCATACTTATCAGCCTCAGGCATTATCTCCTTTAGCGCCTGGTTAACTTCCTTATCCTTCTGCGCAGCGATAAGAGGCTTTGTTATGCTGTTTACACCGCCTAATACCAGGGCCGCCGCTATACAGACTATCGCGAGAACCACAACAAAACGTAACATTATTTATCCCCTCCCAAATCTTCCGGGCCTTGTATGCCTTTCTATTATTGGTGTTGCCGCGTTCATTATCAATATTGCATAACATGCACCCTCAGGGTAGCCACCCCACTTTCGTATCGCGAATGTAAGCACTCCGCACATAACACCAAATACAATCTTACCTTTTTTTGTAATAGGTGATGTCACATAATCTGTTGCCATAAAAAAAGCCCCGAGTATAAGGCCCCCGCTCATCATATAAAATAGCCCATCACCTTGGAAAAAGCCTTTTCCCATGAACACCCAACTCAGAAATCCTACTGTAAGAATAAAACTAACTGGTATGCGCAGGCTTATATAGCGTTTATACAGGAGGAATAACGCGCCCGCTATCAGGGCTACTGTGCAGATCTCTCCTATGCAGCCACCTCTATTACCAAGAAATAGGTCAAAATACGAGGGATTTGGCAGGCCAAAATTGTGCCTTATATTAGTAAGCGGAGTTGCCGCTGTCAAGGCATCCGTGCTCCAGCGCGGATTTTTAAAAGTAACCATATACGTCGGCCACGATGCCATTAAAAACGCCCTTGCCGCAAGCGCGGGATTAAATATATTTCTTCCAAGCCCCCCGAAGGCCTGCTTCACGATTGCTATAGCAAAGACCGCTCCTACGCAGATCGCCCAGGCCGGCATATCAGGTGACACATTATATGCCAGTAAAAGGCCTGTTAATGCCGCGCTGCCATCACTTATAACAACTGGCATCTTTCGTAACTTCAATATAACAGCCTCTGTTACAACGCAAGTTAAAATAGAGACTATAATAAGATAGAGCGCTCTTAACCCATAGGCATATACACCCCATAATCCCGCTGGGACCAGCGCTATAAAGACAGACCACATAATCTTCTTGACAGATTCACCTGAATGAATATGCGGAGAGGATGTAACGTATATCATATCTGACATGCTATACTCCTTTTCGCGTGCTTGATTAACTGTACAAGCGGTATATGTGACGGACAGACATAGCTGCAGCAACCGCATTCTATACAGTCTGTCGCGTTCAATGTAGTCGCTATATCAAAATGGCCGCGCTCTGCGGCGCGGGCAATATCTGCAGGTATAAGATTAACAGGACAACTCTCCTCGCATTTTCCGCAGCGGATACAATAGTCCTGAGTGGTAATACGCGCGGATTCTCTGCTTAATACCAAGATACCTGAAACCGCTTTTACTACCGGTACATCAGTCGCGTACTGTGCTATCCCCATCATGGGCCCGCCGATTATTAGCTTTCCGAGTTTTCCTTTTATGCCGCCGCAATGCTTTATAATATGTGAAACAGGCGTTCCCACTTTCACTAATAGATTATCAGGCTCTGCTATCGCGTCGCCTGTTACGGTAATGGCCCTCTCGTAAAGCGGTTTATCACGATAAACCGCTTCATATATCGCGTAAGCGGTCTGTACATTTTCAACTATACATCCCACATCAAATGGAAGTTTTAACGGGGGCACCTCTCTTCCTAAGATAGCTTTTATAAGCTGCTTCTCTCCGCCCTGAGGATATTTTGTGCGCAATGTAATTATTCGTATTGCGTATTGCGTCGTGCGTCGTGCGTTAAGAGCGGACCGCATCGCGGATATGGCCTGGGGCTTATTATCTTCTATGGCTATTATGCCATTTTGTATACCTGCAGCCTTCATGATAAGAAGGGCGCCTCTTAAAATATCCTTTGGGTTTTCTTGCATCATCCTGTCATCACATGTAAGATAAGGTTCACATTCAGCGCCATTCAATATAAGAGTATCTACATGCTTATTTTTTGGGGGATTAAGTTTTACATGCGTAGGAAACGCCGCTCCGCCTAAGCCAACAATACCGCAGGAACGGACAGTATTGATAATTTCACCGGGGTCAAGACTATCCACGTCCTTGTAAAGGCTTGGGCCTTTTTCCGACTCAGCCTTGCCATCTGGTATTATCACAACAGAATCACAGGCGCCGGCTATTGGATGATGTGTCTTTTTTATTGCCTTTACCCTGCCCGATACAGGAGAATGGATAGGTGCGGATATTAATTTTTCGCTCTCTGCTATAAGCATACCTGTCTCTACCAAATCTCCTGGCTTAACTAGCGGCACGCATGTAGTGCCTGCATGCTGTAACAAAGGTATCATCAGCTCTTCTGGTAAGCCAACGCGGGTTATAGGCTTATCCTGCGTAAGTTCTTTATTGCACTTTAAATGAACACCGCCTTTAAATGTTTTTCTTAGCACAACCTGCCTCTTCGCTGTTTGGTTACTATTAAATACCTATTACCCCGGCACCTGGGCAATATCCTCTTTTCTTGATGTTCTTCGTATGCCAAAAACCCCTGATAAGATAAATACCAGGCCCACAATAAGTAGTATATAAAAACTACTTATAAATTCCGCTAACACCGCTGATAAGAGCATAAAGACCAGATAAGCCAAATGCATAACCGCTTCCAGCGATGAGAATACCCTGCCATGGGCTTCTTCCGGTATAAGTTCATGTACAATAGTATTGGACGAAATAATAATAGGTGATACAACCGCTCCAAAAAAGAAGGCTATAACCGCTGCCATGAAAAAACTCTCTAATGTGCCTACCAAGATTACAAACTGTACCAGGAATACGCCGCCTAAGATAAGGCTTAAAAATATCGCTTTTACTTTTGAAAACCTCTCACCTATCTTGCCATAGATAAGCGCACCACAAAAAAGGCCCGAACCAAAAAACATTATCAATAGCCCAAGGTCCCGCGTAATACTTGCCAGTGTATTCTGTATAAAAACAATCACCACGACCTGGCTGGCACCTATACCACTCGCTAGAACAAAGAGCAGGCCTATTACAAAATGCATCTTGCGGTACGCTATTATATGCTTTACACCATTCTTTATCTCTACAAAGACAGATTGCCGTATTATCTCTTTTACATTACGCCCGATTTCACGGATACTCTCTTTGGCCTCGTTTACCACCTCTCTCTTCTTTATCAACGATACCAACAAGGCCGAAATAAAAAACGTAAAACCGTCGATGAGAAGCGCACCTCTTACCCCTACCGATGGCAGGGAGACAATAATACCCCCTACACCAAACCCGAGCGCGGACGCTATCATCCCTGTAGTATGCATCAGAGAATTTGCCTTAAGCAACTTATCTTCCGTAACCATCCTGGGCACTATCGACATCTTCGCGGGGATAAAAAACCGCGTTACTGAAAATATCAAAAAGACAATGATATAAACCGGAAAAACTGGTTTGAGCGCTGGAACGAATACCCAATAAAGCACTATACTGAATACAAGCAGGCCTCTTGTCAGGTCTGATATTACCATGGTCCATTTTTTGGACCAGCGGTCACAATACACGCCCGCAACAGGGCCTATCACAAAAACAGGTATTATAACAAAAATAAATAATTTTGCCAGTTCATATGCTGAACCCGGCGCCCGCTGTGACACCAAACCAACCAGTGCCATCATAGCGAACTTATCGCCAAACTGGGAGATTATCTGGCCTAGCCATAAAAATAAAAAATTCGGCTCTTTTAGGACTTCTCTTAATTTAGGCATATTATTTGGAGCTGGCGAGTGGAATCGAACCACCAATCCGCGCATTACGAATGCGCTGCTTTACCATTGAGCCACGCCAGCTTATTAGCTATTATTTTACTTAGTATATATTATATACAACTAAAAATCAAATAAAAAAAGGGGCGTAAATACGCCCCTTTAAATGGTGCCGAGAATCAGAATTGAACTGATGACGCAGGGCTTTTCAGGCCCTCGCTCTACCGACTGAGCTATCTCGGCATATAAATACTGATGGCGGGGACGACGGGATTCGAACCCGCGATCCTCAGATCGACAATCTGATGCGTTGAGCCAGCTACGCTACGTCCCCGCGCTTATATGATATGCAATTATACGACCAAAAATCAAATTATTGATGGCCTGCCACGTACTTAAGCGAAGCGTATAGTACATGGTGGGCGGTGTAGGAGTCGAACCTACGACCTCCTGTGTGTAAAACAGGCGTTCTAACCAACTGAACTAACCGCCCACTTATTTATTCCTGAGAGCCATCCCTCAATCCTTAGATCTCAGGCATGTGTCTGAAATCACTATATTAAAAGTACCTAATGGTAACGTATCTTATTGCGCTATATTATAAAAAAGCTGTCCTGATACCAGTGTTTCTATGCATCTAAAAGAGTGTATATTATCCACAAAGAGTGGAGTCTTGTCAACTCTTTTTAGCCCTTTGGAAGCGCGGTCATTGTAAAGACCATGACAAATAGCGCGACTGTCTCAATAACACCGAGCACCATGATATAATTTCCAAAACCCTTGCCTGTCTCTGTCAGGGCATCTGCCGCGCTAGCACCCGCTCTTCCCTGCATCCAGGCTGAAAAACCCAACGCGATACCCGCTGCCGCGCCTAATATCATCTGAAAGACATAGGAATCAGGTGACAGGTTAGCTGTCTTTATCTGGTTTTTCAGGATAAAACCATATATCGTCTGTGATAGCGGCGCTCCTACAAACGCTATAAGTATAAATGGCGCCATCTTATTCTGCACAAACGCCTTTTTCCATGCCCCTATTGCCGCCATGCCCGCGGCGCCTGTTCCGAGCGCTGAACCAATCGCGGCAAATGTTAATGAAAACCCCATGTCTCCGAAACCTTGTATCATATTATTGCTCCTCCTCTTTTATAATATTTACAACTTAATCCTTAATCCTGAGCATTTATTCTTTAAACGGCGCATACTCTTTTCCTGACCACTCCATGCTCATCTGGCCTGAAAACTCGAGCATATTCAACCTTACACCATGTACAATAACAGCCATAAAACCTAAGATAATATTCAGGCCATGCCCAAGAAAGAGTATTAGGGCTGCCCCGAGACTAGTTAGTATCGAATCAAAGCCAACTGAAGCTGCCATGCCATTAAAAGTACTTGCCAGTACTACAGACGCATAGCCAACCGCGAATAATCTAAGATACGATACAACATCTCCGAAAGAGCTTATTATCTTTAACGGTACATCTGCTAACGAGGCCCCGATGCCTTTTAAAATATTTTTTTGCGGGCTGGTAAAAAACAGTACGAGCCCTATGCCAACCATAAGAAGATAGGGCGCAAAACCCGGAAATGGCCTTGCTACTACAAGCACCCCAGCGATAAAGTACAGGCCCCATAAAATAAATACCCACCCCAGCTCAGATAGCGCTTTTAAGGAGTTCAGGTATCTAAATCCAAGAATAAGATGCGCTATGCTTAATTGTATAACCCCAATAGTAAAGCATATAAATATCATAAGATTCTGGTTATTGCCTGCGAAACTGCTTATATCCTTGATAACAAAGGACCTGAGCACAGGTAACTGCGCGAAATATTCCGCGCCAAACCATGTTCCTGTAATAGCGCCCCATATAATAGTTGTAAAACTGAGCGCGTACATCAGGAAAAACGGTTGCGGAGGTGCCTTCTTTAGCTTTTTGCGAGCGATAAATGTTACTACAAAAAAAAGCATGCCATAGCCCGCATCACCAATAAGCATCGCGAAGAAGAGGCTGAAAAAAAGCAGGAACCAAAGGCTTATATCATACTCCGCGTAACCAGGGACTGTGTTCATAAAACTGAACACAGGCTTGATTATCTCTATCCATCTGGGGTTTTTAATAAAAGTCGGTACCTCGTCCATCCTATCAGGCTCTTCGATAAGATAGCCCGCTTTATGCGTATCCGCGAGGGTTGTCACTTCCGCCTGCTTGTCCTCCGGTAGAAACCCCTGCAGGTATGAAAACCCTTTCTCTGTACCCATGCCATACTGTACACCCAAAAACTTTTTGCGCTTCTCTAAATCTTTCGTATATGCCTTAATATGGATAAGCGCGTCTCTATTAGTGCTTAATATAGCCTCTATCTCCCCTGCCCTCTGCCCTAGATTCTGGTATCGTAAATGAACCTGTTTAAAATCCTCTTCAGGAAGTGATACTTTTTTAAACCCTAATTTGTCATAAGGATTCTTAGAAAAATGAGCCACATAAACATAATTCTTTTGTTGGTTGATAACATTGATATCCGTCCTATCGGCTATCTGCCGCATCTCGTTCTTGTTGAGTATGTACAGGTTTATATAGACCCCTTTCGCGACAAGTTCAACAATCTCTTTTGGATTAAATCCGCCCCATGGCTTAAAATATTCTATCTCTTCTCTTAGGCGGTCGATATCCTGCCTTGCCGCTGATAGCTCCCTGGATAATGATACTATCTCTTTGAGCTTGTCCTGGATACCTGTCGCTGCCCATGCCATTGGCTGGGCAGGCTTTTTAACCTGGTATTCCGCGAGGACAGAGATGGCTTGATGGGCCTTAGCAAGTTCGTCCTCAACATCATTCATATTCTCTGATAACGGCTTTATAATATTTTTAATGTGTACAACGCCGAGCGAGCGCAGGCTATTTAACATATCCTGCCTTCCTGCCTGCGTGACAATAAGTGTTAATTTTTTCATCTGGACAATCACTGCTTACCGCTCCTTGCTCCGCGCTGGCTATACGCTATCAAACGCGTATTATACAGATATGCATTTCTGCTCTATCTTTCTCTTAGCGATCTTGCCTGTTACAACCGCGGCTGTCTGCATATCTCCGAGCACTATATTGATTTTCCTGATATTTTCATGCGCCTGCGGGATCTTTATCTTCTCAAAGAGGTTGACCCTCTGGGCCGTTATCCTGAGCTCTTCGGCTAAGAGGGATTGCTTTTTCTTAAGCAGTTCCACCTGTATCTTAAAACTACTTGCCTTTTTCACAACCTCTACACCAAAATCTACCCAGAGCGGGGTAGAAATAAGACTATATTCCCGCTCCTTAAAATCCGTTTTTTTAAATACCTGTATATCTATACCCGCTATGTTCTCTTCTGTTGTATGCACTTTTTCTATCGCTATAAAATTTTTTATGCCTACATTTTCGGCAAAGACCTCTACCCATCTATTGGTAGAGATTGTAAGTTTTTTAATCTTTTCCTCTATCTCATCAATGGCATGGCCAGCCTTTATTATCTCCAGCTGCAGCTGCTGTTTTTTTAAGATAAGGGTAGGCAGGTATCTGGTAAATCTTTTTAAATCATCTTTTTGCCGCTTTAATTCGTTTTTTGTATATTTTAGTTTTGCCATGGCTTGGTTTTACTTGTCACTTCTGTTCGGTGGGCCAGAATTTCTCAACCAGCTCTGTACGGAAATTTGTCTCGTGAGGTTCAAAACAACTTGCCAATATCTTCCACCCATTATCAAGGGCCTTCTCAAGCGGAATATTTACCTTGAGATCCATCATATTAGCCTCAAATAGTTTGCCGTATTTAAGTAATTTGTTATCCCAATCACTCATCCTGAAACCCATGGCCCTTTTCTCTTCCGCGTCCTTATACTGGGCATACAACTGGATCATACCGTCCATGATTGCCCTGTGGTCTTCCCGCGTATCCTTATTAACAAGCTGCTTAAGCCTGCTTAAGGAGCCAAAGGGTTCAATGCGTCCGTTGCGAAGATAGAACTGCCCTTCTGTAATATAACCTGTATTATCAGGCACCGGATGCGTTACATCATCACCGGGCATTGTTGTTACAGCTAAAACAGTAATAGAGCCCGCGCCTTCAAAATCTACTGCTTTTTCATATCTTGAGGCAAGCTGGCTGTATAAGTCACCCGGATAGCCCCTGTTTGACGGGACCTGTTCCATTGTAATGGCCATCTCTTTTAAGGCATCCGCGAAATTTGTCATGTCTGATAAAAGGACCAGTGTCTTTTTTCCATCCAAAGCGAACTTCTCCGCTACAGCAAGGCACATATCAGGCACCATGAGCCCTTCTACTATCGGATCTGACGCTGTATGTACAAAAAATATGGACCTGCCAAGCGCACCGCCATCTTCCAGTGTAGACTTAAAATACATGTATTGGTCATACTTGAGTCCGATACCTCCTAAGATTATCAGGTCAACCTCCGCTTGTAGCGCGATTCTTGCCAGAAGCTCGTTATATGGTTCACCGGAAACAGAAAATATAGGCAGTTTCTGTGATTCCACAAGTGAGTTAAACAGGTCTATCATGGGGATATTTGTTCTTATTATATTACTTGGAATAATGCGCTTTGCGGGATTTACAACAGGGCCCGCAACCTCTATCATATTGTCTGAGAGCGATGGGCCTCCGTCACGCGGTATCCCGCTTCCATTAAATATCCTGCCCAGAAGGTTAGATGAAAACCCGACCTGCATAGGGTGGCCTAAAAACTTCACCTCATTGCCTGTTGAGATTCCCCTAGAGCCTTGAAATGCCTGCAGATAAACCATATCCTTATCCAGCCTTATCACCTGGGCAAGCGAACTGCCGTGTGGCGTAGAAACCTGGGCAAGCTCTTCGTATGCCACCCCCTCCGCGCGTACCGCGATAACATTTCCCACTATGCTTAATATTTTAGTGCATACTCTTTGCATAAGATTCTTCCTTTAACAAGCTTTCTACCTTCTCCTGTTGTTGTTTAAATTGCTGCGTACCCCACGCGGCATAATTCCAATCTATACACGCCTGCCTAAGGCTATAGAATAACTGGCGGGCGTCCTTCTTATCTTTTATTAGAAACTCTCTCTCTAATACACCCTTAACCAGGAACATGAATACATACTCCTGACGCTCGGTTGAGGTTGCTGAATCAACAGGGTCAAAACCATTTTGCTGCATATATACAACATCCAGGAATTCTGACTTAAGGTAGGCCTCAAAGTCCTCTGCTGATGTGCCCTCTTCACCGACCACCTTCATCATCTGGCTAACCTGGTCCCCTTTAAATAATATCTGTTTCGCGCTATCAACCAATTCCTGCGATATAGCGCTCTTGTATTTAGACCAGCTTTCAAGGGGATCTACAGACGGAAATTTGCGCGCGTCTGCCCTGTCGCGCGATAGGCCGTGAAAAGCACCCACAACCTTAAGCGTTGCCTGTGTTACGGGCTCTTCAAAACTGCCGCCCGCAGGGCTTACTGTACCACCTATTGTAAGGCTGCCAACACTGCCGTCATGAAGCCTCACACTACCTGAACGCTCGTAGAACTGCGCTATCCGGGATTCCAAATACGCTGGGTAAGCTTCTTCTCCGGGAATCTCTTCCAAGCGGCCCGATATCTCCCGCATGGCCTGTGCCCAGCGCGATGTAGAGTCCGCGAGCAAGAGAACACTTAAACCCATCTGCCTATAATACTCCGCGATAGTCGCTGCTGTATATACTGAGGATTCTCGCGCCGCTACCGGCATAGATGATGTATTGCATATAATAATCGTCCTGTCCATAAGCGCCTTACCTGTGCGCGGGTCCTTAAGCTTTGGGAATTCTCTTAAGGTCTCGACAACCTCTCCCGCGCGTTCTCCACACGCCGCGATAACAACAATATCAATCTCCGCGTAACGGCTTGTAAGCTGTTGCAGCACTGTCTTGCCCGCCCCAAAAGGGCCCGGTATGCAATATGTGCCGCCTTTAGCAACAGGAAAGAACGTGTCTATAATACGTATCCTGGTAGAGAGCGGTTCTTTAGGCGCTAGTTTTTCACTGTAAGCTGTTATGGGTATTTTTACGGGCCAGTCAAAGACCATGCTCACGTTGGTTGCCTTACCCTCGCGGTCTTTTATCTTAGCTATAGTATGTTCTACTATATAATCATCCTCAAGCGCTATATCATCTATTACATATTCATCCCTCATGTAGAAAGGGACCATAATCTTATGCTTAAATATACCTTCATGCACATGGCCTAACACGCTTCCCGCGATTACACGCTCGTCTTTTTTCGCGTAAGGTGTGAATTTCCATTTTTTCGTCAATGATATAGCGCCAAGCTCCCTGCCAATAGGCAAAAAGAACCCAAATTTCGCTGCCAACTCCGGGAGGGGGTTCTGCAATCCATCATATATCTGCGACAAGAGCCCGGGTCCTAGCTGCACAGATAGCATCTGGCCGGAAAACTCAATCTTATCGCCGACTTTTATGCCTTTGGTTATCTCAAAGACCTGTAAAAACGCGATATCTCCCTCTATCTTGATGACCTCTGATTTAAGCCTTTGGTTATCTCTTAAAACATAGCCTACCTCATTCTGTAGAATATCATCCCTGAACCGTACCTGTATCATATTGCCGTTAATAGCGACTATCTCGCCGTTCTTCTTAGTCATAAATTACCTCGCAAGCCTCTTTAAAAACTCTCATGCCTTCATCCTTATTAAACATCTCGAATCTCTCCAGAATCTGTAGTTTTAAAAAATAGATAATCAATATATTAATATCAAAATAGCAGCCGAGCGTAAGCTCATCAAGTATGGACCACTCTTTTTTGGCAAGTTCCCGCTCCATCAAAAGCGGCGTCTCCTGCTTAAAAACAGATACCATAGAATCAGGCAACTTTTCCTCAGGCGTCTTTTGCCGTATCTTTCTCGCTTTGCTGAGGTCACCCCTCAAACAAGAGTCGAGCTTTTTCCATTGCCTGAGAATGCGCTGGTTATCGAACAGCATCATAGCGCTATTAATATCTGCTCTCTGTAGTATGGTAAACTCAGGCAAGCTGACCCACTTACCGCATTCCTTTAAAAACTCTTTCTTGAGAATCCCCGGCTTTTCATCAAGCAGCAATAATGGTAACGAGGAGACGAGATAATAGTATTTATTTAGCATTCTTATCTTCTTGCTTTGGTTCAACTCCACGGCCTGATTTTTGCTTGCCGCGTTCGCTTGCCACATGAAGGCCCAGGTCAATGTCTAAGGCATCTACAAGCTTTGGGTTTAGATAACGCTTAAAACCTTCCGCTATCGCCTGATCTGTAAAATCAAGATAGGAATTCTTGTCGCGTTCGCCGATTCGAAAGCCTTTCTCTATGCCATTACCCGCTTTTAATAAAACCTTTTCCCGCGCTTCTTTTCTAAGCGATGAAAAGAGCCTCTTCTCTAAGGCCTGCTTGTCAGCGGCGCTGACAACTACCTCTATATCCATAATGCCTTTTTTAATACAGTGCTCCACGGCCTGTAAGATAATATCCTGCAACACTGTGGGATTAAGTTCATCCTGAACATTCTTTTTCACAACCCTGGCAAAAAACTCTGTTACCCTGCCACGCAGGGTAAGCAGTGAATCCCTCGCGGCCTGCTTTAGCGCCTGTTCCGACGATACCTTAAAGCTCTCCGCCTCTTTCTGTGCCTTTGCTATTATATCCTGTGATTGTTTCTGTGCCTGGTCAATAATATTCTTAGCCTGGTTATTCGCGTCCGTAACGATTTTCGCCGCCTCATTTTCGGCTTGCTCTACTCCGTCTTTTTTTATCTTATCAATAAGATTTTTTAGTTCCATTGTCATAATAGGCTCCGTTTATCTCTTTAAGCCCGTGAACCGGGTTTTACAAGGGGCTTCTTCGCTTTGCACAGCGGGCACCTCTGTTGCGTGTAGGTCTTTATCCGTATCTTCTTGATACTTTCTGTGTGTATTTTTCCGAAAGGATTGCTTTGAGCGCTTCTATCTATCAGGGCAGCAATACCTACTATCCTTGGTTTATACGGTTTTAGCGCCTCTATAACATCCTTAACAGACCTGCCTGTAGTCACTACATCTTCCGCTATCAGAATGCGTTCTCCTTTTTCGATATTAAACCCCCTGCGAAGTTGCATCTTGCCGTCTTTTCTTTCTGTAAATATGGCCCTTACTCCGAGAGCACGAGCTAATTCATGCGCGACAATGATACCTCCATACGCCGGCCCTACAACAAGGTCTATCTTTGTGTATTTAAATTTTTCCGCGAGCCGCTTGCAGAGCTCTTCCGCATAAGCGGGATAACGTAACAACAACGCGCATTGCAGGTATTGCTCGCTATGCAGTCCGCTGGATAACAAAAAATGGCCTGTTAAAAGGGCGTTTGCTTTTTCAAGCATCTCCAGGATATCGATATGCTTCATTCTCCTCCTTTGCCTAGTTTCGGTATAGAATAAACCTTAGGCGTGATTTTGTCAAGAATATATCTAATGCTTAATACTGCGGGTATGCAAGTAAGGGTTTGTTTTACCTGCCATGCGGCAAGCGCCGCACATAGGAATCATATATTCGAGATCTCACATAAGATATCTTTAGCCGCGCACAAAGGTTTCTTTGCCTGCGTAATGGGCCTTCCTACTACTATATAATCCGCGCCGTATGATACAGCCAGCTTTGGCGTCATGGTTCTTTTTTGGTCCTGCGTATCAGACTCTTTCATCCTTACACCTGGTGTCACAATAACAAATTTAGGCCCACAGGACTTTCGGATAGCCTTTATCTCCTGGCCTGAACATACAACGCCGTCTAAACCACTCTTTTTCGCGAGCATGGCCAGCTTCCTTGCCTGGGGTAACGGGTTTGCGTTAACACCAATCATAAATAGGGCCTCTTTATCCAGGCTTGTTAAAACCGTTACCGCCAGTACAAGCGAGTTTTTTTTCTTTGCCTGCGCCGCATGTTGCATCATTAGGCTACCGCCGGAAGCATGCACATTAGTCATAAAAACCCCCATTGCGCAAGCCTGCCTCACTGCTTGAAAAACCGTGTTTGGTATATCATGAAATTTCAAATCCAAAAACACCTTTGCGTGTTTTTTGTGTATCATCTTTACCGCATCGGGGCCCACCTTTGTAAAAAGCTGGCTGCCAATCTTAAATATCTTAACCGCGGGATAAAGCTCGTCAACAAGCCGTGTTGCTTCAGCGAGATTATTAACATCAAGCGCTACTATGAGCCGTTGTTTCATATCTTCAGCCTTCCTGTCAGGTCTTGCACACTCTTTAACTTGTTTCTCTTCAAATAATCACCGATACCGTTAATAATATTTGTTATTATCTGGGGATTAACAAAATTAGCCGTACCGACCTGAACAGCGCTCGCGCCGCACAGCAAAAACGCCAACGCGTCTTCTGTGCTCATGATACCGCCCATACCGATAATCGGCACCTTGACAGCCTGGTATACCTGCCAGACCATATATAATGCCACTGGCTTTATCGCCGGCCCGCTTAAACCTCCTGTGATATTACCCAGTCGCGGCCTATATGTCACAATATCAACATCCATACCTATCAGCGTGTTAACAAGTGATATAGCGTCTGTTCCCGCGTCTTCCGATGCCTTTGCGATATCTGTAATATCCGTTACGTTCGGTGAAAGCTTGGTAATCACTATCTTTTTTGTAGCCTTTTTGACAGCGCGCACTATCTCCGCTGTCTCTTTTGCGTCCTGCGCGAATAACCGTGCCCTGCCGTGGTGTACGATGTTGGGACAGGAGATATTAATCTCTATAGCGTCCACTAGCGCGTTGTCGAGTCTTTTAGCCAGCTCTCTATATTCTTTCTTTTGCCTGCCTGCGATACTGACAACTATCCTGGTGTCTAAATCTTTAAGCCCGGGGAGCTTATTTACAAGAAAATCTTCTATGCCCTCGTTTTGTAACCCAATAGCGTTAAGCATGCCTGCTGTTGATTCCCAGATACGCGGCGGTAGATTGCCTTTTAAGGGTTTTAAGGTTATCGACTTGGTAACAATAGCTCCGAGATCGGATATGTTCACAAGCTCTTTATACTCCTTGCCATAGCCAAAGGTTCCGGACGCGGCCATAACAGGGTTGTTAAGCTTTAAGCGGCCTATCCTTACAGCCGATCCACTCTGCTTTACCCCCATACTATCTCCTCTAAGTCAAAGACAGGGCCATCCTTGCACACCCGCTTATAGCCGGCCTTTGTCTGAACAACACACCCAAGGCAGGCCCCAACTCCACAGCCCATCCTCTCCTCGAAGGATGCTTGTGCCTGAATAGTATAATGCCTCGCGATTGCCGCTACAGCCTTAAGCATGCCGGAAGGCCCGCACACATACAATCCGACTTCTGGGCCATATTCCGCTATAGTGATACCTTTTGTATGTTTTTTCGTCAATGCGGTAGCACTTTTGCGCAGGTCAAACTGCTCAATAACGCTTTCCAGCACAGCTGTGACAAGGCCCTTTTTTCCTTCTGAACCATCCTCCGTAACAACAATCACCTTCGCCCCTATGTCGCGTAACTCTCTTTTACATATTATAAAGTCTTTGGTCCTGGCGCCCAATATCACGGTTATAGTACGTTTTCTAAACCTCGCGAGATTATCAGCAAGAGCTACTAAGGGGGCTATGCCCATGCCTCCGGCGATTAAGATAAAATTAGATTGGCCCTTTGGCACCTTGAACCCATTACCAAGAGGGCCTATGACATCAAGGTATGCCCCTTTAGAGCGCCTTGACATAAGCTGGGTGCCCTTTCCTTTTATTTTGTATAAAAGTTCTATAATATTTGGGTTTGATCCAATGCGGTGTATACTGATAGGACGCCTTAACAATGGATCGTAATCACTGCCTGCTTTAATATGCAAAAACTGACCCGGTTTTATAGGGATATTAAGCTTGCCTAAATTAAGAACCATCTTAAAGTGCGAGCTCGCTATCTCTTTATTAAGAAGTATCTTTGCCTGTATCTGCTTCATCTTCTCTCTTTCGAGCTTCTCTTTTGCCCCACAACCTGGTTAAAATAGTTCCGCTGGTATTGATGCCGGCAAAACCGGTGTCTTATTGTTAAAGATGTCCACTGTGCCGAATTCACCATCATAACCTGGATTGATTATAAGGTCTCCGGCGCGCACCTTGACAATGGCCTGTAGCAGCCTATCTGATAAGCACGACGCCAAGTCTGTTACCGGCGCGTGAAGCAATACCTCGAATTCGTTTCCAAAATGCTCTACCACTCTTGTATATTCTTGCTGTACACCTTTAGTCTGTACGCCTTTTTGGTGTGCTTTAGCTATTATCTCCTGCAACGGAACCATCCGCTTAAATGGCACGGCGTTCTCCGGTATAAACCCATCAGGCCTGTCAGCTAAGTCATCTACCCTGCTCATTACCCCTACTGTAAGGGGTCTTTTGCATTTAGGACAAATACCATTATGCTCTTTAGTCTGTTCTGGTGAAAACCTGATACCACAGTCTCTATGACCATCAAAGTGGTACTTGCCTTCTTCCGGGAAAAACTCCACAGTAAAAAGCATCTTCTTTTTTGCCTTATTCCTTATTGCTTCTATTACACCGCTATAGCTCATCTCTGTATCAAAAACATTTACTTCACGTCCAAGTTTCGCGGGAGAATGGGCATCTGAATTAGATATAAGGGTATATTTATCCAAGGCACTTATGCGCCAATTCATTGCCGGGTCAGAGCTCAAGCCTGTTTCAAGCGCGTAAATATTTTTTGTCTCTTCTTCAAAGCATTCTTCGATAGTATCGAAACCTGATCTTGAACCAAACAGGCTAAACCATGGCGTAAATATATGCGCTGGTATGATAAGGCAATCCGGTGATATGTCAAGACAAAGCTTGACAAGGTCTTTAACATCAAACCCGAAGATAGGCCTGCCATCAGAAAGAATATTACCTCGTTTCCCCAGCGCGCTGCTTATCTTTTCCGCTGAGTCAAGATCAGGGGCGAGAAGAATAGTATGTATCCGGCGGCCGCGCCCATACTTGCTGTACATGTTACTAACCTCGGCAGTAAATATAAACTTGGCACGGTTATATTCGTACAGCCCGCTTGGGAGTTGCTTAAGCTTGCCCCTTAATTCCTTAAGCCACGCCGGATGAGTAAAATCACCTGTACCTATCAAGTCGATGCCCTTTAGTTTGGACCATTGTGAGAGGTGCTCCAAATCCATCGCCGGGCTTGTAGCGCGGCTGTATTTCGTGTGAATATGAAAGTCCGCTGAAAACCTCATACCCGCTCCCTTGCTGTATAAACTAGTTTACCGCCAAATATTGTATAAACAGGCTTGCCCTTTAAGCGCCTATTTATAAAGGGAGAGTTGTGTGATTTTGAAAGTATCTCTTGCTTGGTGAATACCCACTTCCGCGCCGGATCTATAATCACGACATCCGCATCACTGCCTTCGGATAAAGAGCCTTTTTTCGTACCAAGTATCTTTGCTGGATTCGCTGACAGTACCTCGGCAATTCTTTGCCAATCCATGATGCCCGTATGCAGCAACTCTGTTATCGTGACAGCTAATTCTGTTTCAAGCCCTATTACGCCAAAAGCGGCGCGCTCAAACTCTATATCTTTCTCATTATCTGTATGCGGGGCGTGGTCCGAGACAACCGCGTCGATTGTCCCGTCAGCCAAAGCCTTTTTGATAGCGGACACATCTTCCTCCCCGCGCAATGGCGGATACATCTTCATATTAGTATCGAAATCTATTACATCTAATTCTGAAAGCGCGAAATAATGGGGACATGTCTCCGCTGTTACGTGTATTTTTCTTTTTTTCGCTTTTCGCACTATCTCCACACTCTCTTTACAGCTTACATGAGCAATATGAATACGCGCGCCCGCTTTTTCCGCTACAGCGATATCACGTTCTACACGTTTAAATTCTGATTCCTTTGATATGCCGCGTAAGCCCATGCGCGTAGAGGTCAGGCCGCAATTAACATCGCCATCTGCCGAAAGAAGCCTATCTTCGCAGTGGCACATCACAACCATAGACTGTTTTTTTGCCTGCTGCATAGCCTTTAATAGTACTTTCTCATCGTCTACAGATGCTCCGTCATCTGTTATAAGTATTACCCCTTTAGACCTTAGCCCTGCTAAATCGACCAACTCATGACCTTTTCTGCCTCTTGTAATCGCTCCTGCTATTAAAACATTCGCCTTGGCAGTGCTGTCTATGATCTTCCCCAGGAGAGTAACCGCCTGGGGAGAATCTATGCATGGGGTTGTGTTGGGCATGGCGGCTAAAGACGTAACTCCGCCTTTTAGTGCCGCAAGTGTAGCGCTGGCTATGGTCTCTTTGTCTTCACGTCCCGGTTCACGAAGATGCACATGCATATCAACGAGCCCGGGCAATATTACACATCCGCGCGCGTCTATCGTCTGCCCTGCCTTTGTGTTAATAGCCCTTGAAATGCTTTTGATCTTGCCTTTTTCAATAAGCATATCACAGGCCCTGTCTGCCTTGCTTAGCGGATCAATAATCCGTCCATTTTTTATTAATATACTCATTGTACGCGCCTTGCCTGTGATATTAAAA
>Ga0307991_1000689_pt1 | contig 24162 bp, 14 predicted proteins | sample EllFjometagen131_FD_203146 | JGI IMG/M metagenome (GOLD analysis project Ga0307991, IMG submission 203146) | Marine microbial communities from Ellis Fjord, Antarctic Ocean - #131 | ecosystem: Environmental > Aquatic > Marine > Unclassified | place: Southern Ocean | collected 2014-10-08 | reverse complement strand
GTAGCACTAAATTAAGTGAAAAAATCATACGGTTAATAGCTGTGCAAAATATTTTTGCACAGCTATTTAACTTGTTTTATTAATAAATGTTGCGGATTTAAGGTATTTAATTAATTCTTTGTTATTAATTTTATTTTCTTTGGCTTTGATAAAAAGAAATATATTAATCTCCATTATAAATTTGGTTTAAAATTAATACAATTATATTAACCAACAAAATATATCGTAATTAAACTATTAGTTTATTCATGATTGTGTTAATTAGCCGAAAAGTATAGGATATACTTAGCTTTTATTGTAATCTAATTTTCTTTTTCCAAACAGGAATATTTTTGCTCAAATCAAATACATTTCCCGGGCTGCCATAAGGAACATCAAGCTGATTTGTTTTAGAATTTGTGAGAGAGTCAAGAGTTTCAATAAGTGTTTTCATAAATGATTCATGTAACTCAAAATTTCTCCAGCCTAGAGCATACATATTGTATTTGTATTCAGCCAGAGAGATTAAAAAAGGAATAGATCTTTCATCATTAAGTTTTTTTAAAGCATGCAAGCTGTATTCAGCAATTTCCGGAATTGTATGTGATGCTATCAAACTTAATAAGTAAACTTTCTTTTCTGCTTCTAATTTGTCAATATATTTCTTTGCTCTCTCATAGTAATCAGGCATTGTTTTGAAATCTTCATACAAGCGAATTGCTCCATCAAAAACTGCGGCAAGCAGAATATAATCATCTGGCAAAGGCATGTTTTTGCCATATAATTTTTGTTTAGAAGTATCTGTGAGCATACTTGTGTAGTTTGCTTTTTCATAGCCCAAATATTGTACACTTGCATTCGAGTCTATTATAAATGATCTTAGAATTAGAGTATCTATATTTTCTTTTGAAAAAAAGCCATAAGCCTGAAGCCCAAATAGACTATTTAGTAAATGTGGTAAGCACCCTCCAAAAGTTTTATAATATCCAACCTGATAACCAACATAGGCTTCTGTCTCGCGAGTGGCAGTAATGAATTTGAATCTGGTTGAACAATAGGAGGGAAGACTGGCAAGAATAAATCTATCAGTTAATGTCCATTTTATTCTTCGGTGTTGCATCCACATTCTATTTTCATCATTCAAATGTTTTCTAATATATTTTTCAACTTTTTCCCAATTCTCAGTTTTTATATAATTGCATAACTCACAGTTTTCATCGCACTTTTTGTCTCTGGAAAAATGATTTATTTTGATTTGCTGTTTTTCAGAAATCTGTGATATTGTTTTTTCCTTTGTTTCAGAAAATGGAAGAATCATGCTATCCGGTAATTCCTCACCGCTATAGAAATGCTTTTTATTTAAAAAGAAAATCCATTTTCCTTTTTGATATTTTGAGATGCACTTCTCTAGAGTTATTTCTTTGCATCTAAGATTTGAGACTACCCAAGTAATATTAGTTGGGATAGTTTCTATATGGAAGTTTTGTTTGTAAATACTATCAGTTTGAATTGATACAAAATAATATTCAGTACCCAGATCACCAGAAAAACCTCCGAAGATGGAAGTTATTTCCCCGCTTAAAACCACATCAGCTTTTGCAAATAAGCTGTCTAATTGAGCTTTTGTAGAAATAGAATTTAAAAGCAAAAAACATATTAATAGATTAATTCGATAAGCTTTCATGTAGTCTTGATTCAGAAAAGTTTTTATTCCATAAAAGAAATGCCAAAGATTCACTGAATTTTTTAATCTGTAAATCTGTGGCAAATTTTTAAAGCAGGAGTTTCCAATTCTTATTTAGCTTCTTTCAAAACCATATCAATAGTTATGGCACTTGAAACTACTAAAACTTTGGATGTTTCGTTAGCAAAATCTGATTCGATATTCACATTGTATTTGTCAGCAGTTGTGAAAACTTCTTTCATTGCCCCAGCCCATTTTTTACTGATTGTTCCAATTTGGGCTTCAGTAGAATTTTTGATTGTAAAATTCCATGCTTTCCAATCACCGGCTATCACTGCAACAAGTTTTTGGTTAGTATCAAAGATTTCAAATCTTGGTTTTAAGAATTTAAATTTTTGTTTGATTGCCCCAATTTCTAAACCATTAGAATCTTTCAAAACTATTTTCGACATAAAAAAAGTCCAACCTCTATGAATAGAAGACAAAAGATTTTCATTATTGTCTTTTACTTCCAATGTGAAAGGCAGCATTGCTTTGTTTAATAATAGTCGAAGTATTTTTTGTCCTCCTGTTAATTTTTGTCTGATAGAACCTATCAATTGTCCCTTATCATCATAAACCTGATAAGCATTTTCAAATTTTAAAATATTTACTTTTTCATCAATGAAATAACTGTTTGTTTCAAAAAAATTTGTTGTCATGTTTTATGTTTTTAGGTGAATCTGCTTAAATTTAAAGGATAAAAAATTAAATTTTTTTAATTATCCAAATATCTTGAGGTAAACATTTGCGGCCTTCTGGTTTTGACTCAATGTGTTCTAGAATATTTACGTTGTTAAAAAGCTCTTTCATAAATTCTTTTGGGTGGAAAGCAGAATATGTTCTATGCCCTTCTTTAACTTTTCCTCGTACAATTAGCTCATTATTTTTGTATCTTACTAATTCTGATTTAGTCAGTTTAACTTTAAAATTATCACCTTGAGTAGTTAAAAACATTATTCCCTCCGGCTTGAGTATTCTGTGTAACTCAAAATACCAATCATGATGCAATTGCTCAGAAAGGTGAGTAAATATGGAAATTCCATAAATTATATCAAAATAATTGTCAGGATAAGGTAATTTTGCTTCTAAGGAATTATTATTGAAATTAATCCCAGGAAGGTTCTTTGAGCACCACTCAATAGACTTTTTGTTATAATCAGTCCCATAATACCTGGAGTTTCCTTCTAGTAAATTTGGAAGATGACGTATAATTCTTCCAGGTCCACAACCCCAATCAAGTATTTTTTTGTTTTTTAGCTCAATATGTTTTTTAAAATGATTGAGTAGCCATTTAGTTGTTTCCAAACTGTCGGTGTAATATTTTTTGTAATTTATTTGAAAAGATTCATATATCAAGTAATCCGGTGGAAGTATTACGTCAGGATTATTTATCTTGAAATCTTTATTAATATTCTTGTTTTGATATTTTTGAATGTTAAACCTAAACCAGTCAGTTAAGTAAATTAATCCAAGATGTCTTAAGAAATGCGAAATCTGTCCCTTATTCATTTTAACAATTTAAATTATTCCCAAATAATCCCTAGCACCCAATATACCTCGAAATTACCAATCTTTGGATTTCTGAAGTTCCTTCACCAATTTGCAATAATCTTTGGTCGCGATAGAATCTTTCAACATCATAATCTTTCATCAAACCATAACCACCATGAACCTGAACTGCTTCATCAGCAACTTCTTTTGCAATTTCTGCACAATAAAGTTTCGACATTGCTGCTTCTTTTGCAAATGGCTGGTCATTGTCTCTTAGCCAGCAGGCTTTGTAAAGCAAGTTTCTGCCTAATTCAATTTTCAATGCCATATCAGCAAGTTTGAAAGCAATGATTTGTTGTTTGCAAATCGGTTTTCCAAACTGAACTCTTTCCTGAGAATATTGCAAGGCGGCTTCGTAAGCTCCCTGAGCACAACCCAATCCCATTGCAGCAATTGACAAACGACCATGGTCTAAAGTGTTGAGCATTATTTTTGAACCTTGTCCACGTTTTCCAAGAAGATATTCCTCAGGCACTTTGCATTCGTCAAAATATAATTCTGCAGTGTTCGATGCTCTCCACATCATTTTGTCATGCATGCTTTTTTGAGTAAAACCGGGAGTATCTTGAGGAACTATAATTGCTGAAAATTCCTTTTTCCCATCTTTCTCACCTGAAACAACCTGTACAGAAGAGCCGATAGAAATTTCGGCAGATGCATTGGTAATAAAAATTTTTGAGCCGTTGATAATCCATTCACCATTTTCGAGTTTAGCATTTGTTTTGGTAGCTCTTGAGTCTGAGCCGGCATCAGCTTCGGTTAATCCAAATCCCCAAAGCGCTTCTCCTGTGCATAATTGAGGAATATACTGTTTCTTTTGTTCTTCGTTTCCAAAATAATAAAGCGGATTTACTCCAAGCGAATTATGAGCTGCTATAGTAGCTGCCTGCGAAGCATCAACTCTTGCTAATTCTTCAACAGCAATAATATAAGAAACATAATCCAACCCTTGTCCGCCATATTCTTCGGGAATAACCATCCCAAACAAACCGATTTCACCCATTTTTTTTGTGAGTTCAACGGAAAATTGTTGCTTGTCATCAAGTTCTTTGGCTATAGGTTTTATTTCTCGTTCGGCAAAGTCCCGAACCGATTCACGAATAAATTGTTGTTCTTCGGTTATATTAAAATCCATGACTTAAAATTTTTGTGGTAAATAAATATTTAATTTCAAACTAATTTTAAAATTTTAAAAGCACCAAATAACAAAAATCAAATAAATAACAAAAACCAATGTTAAAATGTTCAAAACGGTTTTGAAAATTGAAATTTAATAAATTGGAATTTATTTGCCATTTGGAAACTGTTTTTTGTTATTTTTCTTCTAATACTTCTTCTTCAAACACAACAAGCACGGAATTTCCTTCAATCATTTCATCTAATGAAACGTTAATTTTTTTCACAACAGCGTCTTTTGTTGAAACAATGCTTGTTTCCATTTTCATAGATTCAATGATTAATAATACATCCCCTTTAACAACTTTATCTCCTTCTTTTGCAATAATTTTAAATATTTTACCCGGCATAGGAGCAACAATTTTATTTCCGCTATTTTTATCATCAGCTTCGCTTAATTCAACTAATAAATCATCATCAAGAATATCGTTTCGTTTAATTAAAAACTCACCATCATTGATAAAAACTTTGTTCATTGAATCGGGAGCTTTAGAAATTTTTGAGAAATATAATTCTCCATCCACAGAAAAATCAATTTCACCATTATCAATAAAAACAAATTCTGATTGATAAGTTTTTCCGTTAATTTCAAATTTATAAGAATTTCCGTTGAGGTTTGCTAATTCCACAAAATATTCCTGATTATTGCAGGTCATATTAATATTTATCGAATTACGCCAAAATCCAATGGAATTCCAAACATTATGTTCTTTGGGCCAGTATGGATTTTCGTCAAGTGATTTTTTATTAAAACTATAATGAATAAATGCTATCATTGCAATATTTTCATCAACTTTTTCTTTGTTATAAGAACTACGGTTTGGTGTTTCTTTTATATTCACGGCGATAGATTTTTTAGGTGATTTTAATTTATTTAATTCGTCATTAAATCTTTCTTTGGCTTTCCCTGATTTATAATCTCTATATTGAGTTTCATGCATAGCAAATTCAAATAATTCTTCGTCATCCTGTCCAAGTTCCCAATTTTTTTCGAGCATTTCATTTTTGAATTTATCCAAAACATCAGGATATGCATTCTGAGGAACTCCGGAATAAAATTCTTTCTTTTGTTTTTTTGCTATTTCAAGGATTTCAGGAGCTAACTTCCCGGGAAGATAACCTGATTTGCCAAGAATCATGTCCCAGGTATTATTGTCAATCATTTCAAATCTTCCTTTACCTTGCATAAGATTCATTACATTAACCAATGCTGTATTTTTAACATATTGACTGAAGGGTGTTACTAAAGGTGGATATCCAAGCATTGGCCAAATATATTCTACTTCTTCGAATAATTTCATTAAAAGGTCGTCTTCTGACATTTCAGCTTTTCCCTGCGAGTTAAGAATATTATTAATTCCTGAGTGAACTCCTTTTAAATCTGCCATCAAGCTTCCCATCATGCCACCGGGCAGTCCTGATTGTATCATTAATGACGATATAAATTTATTTTTGGGGTCAATAAAATATCCGAGAAAATCGTCAATAAAACTTTGAGTTAAAGCTCTGGCTTCCATATATGCTTTCATATTTATTTCAGGTACGTCAAAGCCGTCATCTTTAAGCATATTTTGGATAGTGATAACATCGGGATGAACCATTCCCCACGAAAGCGGCTCCATCGCAACATCTAAATAATCAGCACCGGCTCTTGCAACTTCAAGCATTGAAGAGACAGAAAATCCTGGTCCTGAGTGACCATGATATTGAACGATAATATGTGGATATTTATCTTTTATTGCTTTTACAAGTTTTCCAAGAGTTGCCGGTCTGCCAACACCAGCCATATCTTTTAAGCAAATCTCATCAGTTCCGTATTCAACAGCTTTGTCAACTACACTCATAAAATATTCAACTGTATGAACCGGAGAGTGAGTTATACTCAAAGCTGCCTGAGAAATCATTCCTGCTTCTTTTGCATATTTTATTGATAGTTCGAGATTACGATGGTCGTTTAATCCACAGAAAGAACGGGCAATATCAACACCTTGGGCTTTTTTTACTTTATACATAAGTTTGCGGACATCAGCAGGAACGGGAAACATTCTTATCCCATTTAAAGCTCTTTCGAGCATGTGTGTTTGAATTCCTGCTTCTTTAAAAGGTTTTACCCATTCACGAACCGAAGTATTTGGATTTTCTCCAAACAAAAGATTTACCTGTTCAAAGGCTCCTCCATTTGTTTCTATTCGCGAAAAACATCCCATGTCAATAATTACCGGAGCAATTTTTTTAAGTTGGTCAACCCGTGGAACATATTTGCCCGAAGATTGCCACATGTCGCGGTAAATTAAACTGAATTTTATTGCTTTTTTCATTTGTTATTTATATCTGTTTCAAATTCGTTTCTTGTTTCTCGTTTCTTGCGAAGCTTTGCTTCGTCCGTCTGGATTACTCGTTTCTCGCTGCTTGTTTCTTGTTTCTCGTTGTTGATTACTTGTTTTCGTCATTGCGAGCAAAGCGAAGCAATCTGTTTCATTCTGTTACTTTTCGTCTGACCTCGATACATTCCTCCTAAAGTCGGAATACTCGGTCTGACTATTACTATTTATCTTTTTCCTTTTTCCTTATTGCTTTTTTATTTTGCTTATTGCATACTGCCTATTTACTCTCCACCCACTTCGGTTTCCTCTTCTCCAGAAAAGAAGCCATTCCTTCCTGTCCTTCTTTTGAAGCTCTCAGATCTGCAATCATTTTTGCTGTATAATCAATAGATTCGTTAAAAGTAAATTTATTTGAAATATTAAATATTAAATTTTTACAAGCTGTCATTGCATCAGGTCCACTTGTCAATAATTGCTTTATAGTGTTTTCAACATATTCTTCAAGTAATTCTTTTGGCAGAGATTTGTTAACCAATCTATATTTCTCAGCTTCTTTTCCATAAAACCTTTGACCGGATAGTATTAATTCTTTCGATACATACTCACCAACTCTTTTTCTAACATAAGGTAAAATACAAGATGGAACAATTCCAATTTTAACTTCACTTAAAGAAAAAACTGTTGAGTTTTCACAAAAAGCAAAATCACAAGCAGAAAGAAATCCATTAGCTCCTCCAATTGATGCTCCATGAGCTATAGAAATAGTAGGCTTTTTACAAGTATAAATTGAATAAAAGCATTTTGTCAATTCGGAGCTTTCATTGTAATTTTGTTCAAATGTATAATTTGCTACGCCTCCTAACCAATTCAAATCAGCGCCGGCACTAAATGATTTACCTCTTCCTCTGAAAACAACAATTCTAACATCTGCGTTTTTATTAATTGAATTGATGCATTCTGTAACTTCTGCAATCATAACTTCATTGAATCCATTGCGAACTTCAGGTCTGTTAAACCAGATGGTTGCGATGTTTTCGCTGGTTATTACTTCTATGGTTGTGTAGTTACTCATTTGTTCTTGTTACTCGTTTCTCGTTTCTTGTTTCTCGTTGTTGATTACTTGTTTTCGTCATTGCGAGCGAAGCGAAGCAATCTGTAAATAATCATACTACGCTTCCTTTAAGGGATTGCTTCAGTCGTACCTCCTTCGCAATGACGCTTTGAATTGCGGATTTATTCTAACCACTCTTTTGCTATTTATCTTTTTCCTTTTTCCTTTTATATTTTGCCTATTGCCTACTGCCTACTTACTCTCCACCCACTTCGGTTTCCTCTTCTCCAGAAACGAAGCCATTCCTTCTTGCCCTTCTTTTGAAGCTCTCAACTCTGCAATCATTTTTGCTGTATAATCAATAGAATCTTTGAATGATAACTCATTTGAAATATCGTAAATCAAATTTTTACAAGCTGCCATAGCATCCGGTCCGCTGGTCATTAGTAATTTTACAATCCCATCAACATGTTCTTGAAGCTCTTCTGTCGCTAATGATTTATTTACAAGACGATACCATTCAGCTTCTTTGCCTTTAAATCTTCTTCCTGTTAACATCAAATCTCTTGAGCCATATTCCCCAACTCTTTTTGTTACATAAGGCGAAATTGTAGCAGGAGCAATTCCCAACTTAACTTCACTAAATGCAAATTTTGTTTCATCATCACAATAAACAAAGTCGCAAGCTGCTAGCAAACCATTCGCACCGCCAATTGCAGCACCATGAACAACTGCAATTGTTGGTTTTTTACATGTGTAAATTACATTAAAGCATTTTGCTAACTGCAAACTATCCTGATAGTTTTCTTCATAACCAAATTCTGCAATACCTTTCATATAGTTAAGGTCGGCGCCTGCACAAAAAGATTTTCCTCTACCTTGTAATTTTACTATCCTGACTTCTTCTATTTCATTAATTTTTTCAAAACAATCAATTATTTCAGAAATCATAACATCGTTCATTGCATTGTGCTTTTCAGGACGGTTTAGCCAAACAATTCCGATGGAGTCTTGTATTTCAAATTCTATATTCTCGTAATTTTTCATTTTAATTTAAAAGTTATTTACATCTTCAAAAGCACCAAATAACAAAAATCAAATAACAAAACTTGTCCGTATGGATAAATAACAAAATCCAATGATAAAATGTTCAAAACGGTTTTGAAAATTGGAATTTATTTGTATTTTGGAACTTGTCATTTTTGATTGATTTTATTTATTCTACATTCTAAACACTCCATATTTCTGCTCTGGGAAAATTTTATTTGTTGACATAGCAATTCCCATTGCAACAACTTTTCGTGTATCGACAGGGTCTAAGATTCCATCATCCCAAATTCGGGCAGTGCTATAATAAGCCGAACCTTCGTGTTCATATTTTGATGTAATAGTGTTCATTGTTTTATCAATTTCTTCTTGTGGCATTTCCATGCCTTTTTTAGCGTATTGGTCTTTTTTTACAGTAATTAAAACATTTGCAGCCTGTAGTCCTCCCATAACAGAGATTTTAGCATTGGGCCACATATGCAATAATCTTGGTCCGTAAGCACGACCAGCCATTCCATAATTTCCGGCACCAAATGAACCACCAAAAATTACAGTAAATTTGGGGACATTAGCATTGGATACTGCGTGAACCAATTTAGCACCGTTTTTTGCAATACCACCTCTTTCATAATTTTTACCAACAATAAAACCTGTAATATTTTGTAGGAACAATAGTGGAATTTTTCTTCCTGTGCATAATTCAATAAAATGTGTTGCTTTCAAAGCAGACTCAGAGAAAAGTACTCCGTTATTTGCAATAATACCAACAGGATAACCCATTATTCTGGCAAAACCGGTAACAATAGTTGTTGCATATCTTTCTTTAAATTCATGGAATTTACTTCCATCAACAATACGCATAATTATTTCACGAGGGTCAATCATTTTTCTTAAGTCAATTGGAGCTATGCCATAGAGTTCTTCAGGGTCATAAGCGGGAGCTTCAATTGGAGAAAGATCAAGAATTTGTTTGGGATGGCTTTCCATAGATTCAAATATGTTTCTGCATATTTGTAAAGAATGAATATCGTTTTCTGCAAAATGGTCAGCAACTCCAGATATTGAAGTATGAACATCGGCACCTCCGAGTTCTTCGGGAGTAACAACTTCACCAGTTGCAGCTTTTACTAAAGGAGGTCCGCCGAGATATATGGTTCCTTGTTTTTTAATAATTATTGTTTCATCACTCATAGCAGGCACATAAGCACCTCCTGCTGTACAAGCTCCCATTACAATTGAAATTTGTGGGATTCTCTCGGCAGACAATTTTGCCTGATTATAAAAGAAACGACCAAAATGGTCTCTATCGGGAAAAACTGTATCTTGTTCGGGTAAAAAAGCTCCGCCGGAATCAACAAGATAGACACAAGGCAAATGATTTTCTAAAGCAATTTCCTGAGCCCTTAAATGTTTTTTTATTGTAAATCTCATATAAGTGCCACCTTTTACCGTAGCATCGTTTGCTATAATAACAGTTTCTCTGCCATGTATCAAACCGATTCCTGTTACAATTCCAGCTGAAGGAAAACCATTATCGTATAAATCATAAGCTGCTAAAGGAGATAATTCAAGAAAAGGAGTATTCGGGTCTATTAATAAATCTATTCTTTCACGGGCAAGTAATTTATTCCTGCTTTTGTGTAAATTAACAGCTCTTTCGGAACCGCCTTTAGTAAACTTCTTAAGAGTTTCTTTATACTTTTTTAACAAATTAAGATATTCTTCTTTGTTGTTTTTAAACTCAGAAGATGTCGTATTGATTTTGGTTTCTAATTTATACACGATATTTTATATTAAAATTTATGATAAAAAGATATTTCTAAAAAAAATTTAATAAAACAAGTTCACAATAATAGAAAAAATTTGTTTAATATCAAATGAGAAATGAAAATAAAGTGGGTACTTCGACTTCGCTCAGTATAAAAATTCAGAAGTGGGAAGTCAGAAGAAAAGTGAGTGAAAACTTAAGAAGCCGGATGTGAGAATTGTTATATTGTTAAATTGTTGAATTGTGTATTTTGTTATACAATGCTAAATCTTAAAATAAAAAGTAAAATTTAAATCATAATCCCTTAATCAATTTATACTGTTGTTTCTCGCCAGCTGCATTAAGTTCAATAAAATATACTCCCGGTGCTTCTTTTAATACAAATTGATAAATTAGAGTATTAATGTTTTCTTTATGATAGATTAATTGATTTTGAACATTAAATACTTTTATAGATACATTCCGTAAATCTCCTAAATTAATATTTACAATATCTTGAGTTGGGTTTGGATAAATTGATACTCCTTTGAATACAGGATTTTCTGAAATACCTACAGTTGAAATAGTAACACAAAGCGATGTATCTGTGCAGTTGTTTTGGGTAATCTCCACAGCATAATCGCCATTAGCTGTTGCAGTATAGCTTTGTACTGTTGCTCCAGAAATAACAGAGTAGTTATTATTACAATCTAACCATTGGTAGCTTGCTCCACTAGCATTTGCCATAATACTTGGGTCTGTTGTAGTTAGGCTAACATCTACTGTGTCAATAGTTAAATTAAGTGTAACTATAGAATCACAACCACCTGAATTGGTTAAAGTATGAGTAGCGGTATTATTGCTTGATGTGTATGTATTGCCATCTATCCAAGTATAAGTTTTGCAAGCTGTCATAATATCTGTTCCTGAATTTGAATTGTTAATTGTTAAATTAAGACTTACCACAGAATCGCAACCAACGGTATTAGTTAATGTATGTGTTGCCGTAGTATTGCTTGCTGTGTAGGTAATGCCATCTATCCATATAAGACTATCACATGCAATTACTAAATCTGTTCCTGTATTTGAATTGTTAATTGTAAGATTAAGAGTTACCACTGAATCGCAACCAACAGAATTAGTTAAAGTATGAGTCGCTGTATTATTATTTGTGGTGTAAGTAATACCATCTATCCATATAAAACTATCGCATGCTGTTATTGTATATAAACCGGTATTGCTATTGTTGATAGTGAGATTTAAAATATGTGTCGAATCACAGCCAACAGAATTAATATTCGAATCCATATAAATCCCGGATGTTGTATATATATTACTATCAATCGGCCATAAATAACTATTACAAGCAGTAACAGTATCCATAATTGTATGGCTATTGTTTACCGTAAGATTAAGAGTTATTATCGAATCACAACTCGCAGTATTTGAAATGGTTACGGTATAAACTCCACTTGCAGTATAGGTTGTATTATTAGCAGCCCAGTTAAAGCTATCACAGGCGCTTATGTTTATTGATGCAGTAGATGGCATGCATTGATTTAGTTTTTGAATAAAAGCATCTCCCCATCCTACAGATGTTAAATTTGAAGTTCCGGCTCCCGGGTCAAAATCTGTGGTTCCTTTGAAATAACCTGTAGTGTAAATATTATCTTTAATATCTGTTGTAATACAATATGCGCAATCATCACCTATCGTATTACCCATTTGTTTAACCCATACTAAATTTCCGGACGTATCTAATTTTTGAATAAAAATATCCTCAAGTCCTGCAGAAGTTAAATTAGTAATTCCAACTCCTGGGTCAAAATCTGCAATTCCTTTAAAGTATCCTGTTGTATATATATTGCCTATATTATCTGTTGTTATGGAACTTACCTTATCAGTATTTGTTCCTCCCATTTGTTTAACCCATACTAAAATGCCCGAAGAATCTAATTTTTGAATAAATATATCATGATTACCAGCAGAAGTTAAATTTGTAGTTCCTGTATTCGGGTCAAAATCTACTGTTCCTTTAAAAGTCCCCGTAGTATATACATTGCCTATATTATCTGTTGTAATAGAATATCCGTAATCCGAAGAATTTCCACCCATTCGTTTAGCCCATATTAAATTACCAGAAGTATCTAATTTTTGAATAAAAATATCATAATAATTGGAAGAAGCAGAAGTTAAATTAGTTGTTCCAGCTCCCGGGTCAAAATCTGCTGTTCTTCGAAACCGACCAGTAGTATATACATTGCCAATGCTATCTGTTGTAATGGAATATCCATAAACATAAGCAAAGTTATTTCCACCCATTTGTTTTACCCATATTAAATTTCCTGAAGAATCTAATTTTTGAATAAACATATCACTAAGTCCTGCAGAAGTTAAATTTGTAGTACCAACTCCCGGATCAAAATTTACCGTTCCCATAAAGTAACCTGTAGTATAAATATTGCCACAATTATCTACAGTAATTGAATATCCTCGATCTTCACTTGTTCCGCCAATTTGTTTCACCCAAATTAAATTTCCATTTGAATCTAATTTTTGAATGAAAATATCAGTACCTCCTGCAGATGTTAAATTTGTAGTGCCAACTCCCGGATCAAAATCTACTGTAGATTCAAAGTAACCAGTTGTATAAACATTACTATTATTGTCTGTTTTGACAGACATTCCAATATCGTCACCTGCTCCACCCATTTTTTTAGCCCATACGAAATTTCCATTTGAATCTAATTTCTGAATAAATATATCGTTAAATAGTGAAGAAGTTAAATTTGCAGTTCCTGGTCCAGGGTCAAAATCTGCTATACCTCCCCCAAATATACCAGTAGTATAAATATTACCATTGTTATCTGTTGTAATAGAATAGCCGATTATGCCTCCTGCTCCACTTATTTGTTTCACACATTTAAGGTTTGGTATTTGGGCTAATGAAATTTGGGCTAATGCGAGGACTAATATGCTTATGAGAATTGCTTTTGGAATTTTGAAATTGGTCATGTTCATATTGTTCTAGTTTATTATCATTTGAATGTAAAAAACGGGAATTTTATTCTTTAGACAAAGAATATTTCTTCAAAGATAATAAAATAATAATAAAACAATATAACTTACATATTTCTTCTATACTGCCCTCCAACTTCAAACAAAGCATTAGTTATTTGACCAAGCGAACAATATTTTCCGGCTTCCATCAAGCTTTCAAAAACATTTTTGTTTTTGCTTGCAGCTTCTTTTAGTTCTTTAAGCAGAATTTCTGCTTTATCATCATAGGTTTTGTGAAGTTCAGCAAGCATAGAAATTTGATATTCTTTTTCTTTTGGAGTAGCACGAATTACTTCGCCTGGAGTAACTGTTGGAGAACCTTTTGAAGAAAGAAAAGTATTAACTCCCATAATCGGAAGTTCGCCTGTATGTTTTAATGTTTCATAATAAAGCGATTCTTCTTGAATTTTACCACGCTGATACATAGTTTCCATTGCTCCCAGAACACCACCGCGTTCGGTAATTCGGTCAAATTCCATCATAATAGCTTCTTCAACAAGGTCAGTGAGTTCTTCAATAATAAAAGAACCCTGCAATGGATTTTGATTTTTTGCTAAACCAAGTTCATGATTTATTATCAACTGTATTGCCATAGCCCTTCTAACAGATTCTTCTGTTGGCGTTGTGATGGCTTCATCATAAGCATTTGTATGAAGAGAATTACAATTATCGTAAACTGCGTAAAGAGCTTGAAGGGTTGTACGAATATCGTTAAAATCAATTTCTTGTGCATGTAGCGAACGTCCCGATGTTTGAATGTGATATTTAAGTTTCTGTGAACGTTCGTTAGCACCGTATTTCAATTTCATGGCTTTTGCCCAGATTAATCTTGCCACTCTGCCGATAACAGAAAATTCGGCGTCAATACCGTTTGAGAAAAAGAATGATAAATTAGGAGCGAATTTATTTATGTCCATTCCACGTGAAGCATAGTATTCAACATAGGTAAAACCATTTGACAAAGTGAAAGCAAGTTGTGAAATAGGATTTGCTCCTGCTTCAGCAATATGATAACCGGAAATTGAAACGGAATAAAAATTCCTTATGCCGTTGTCAATAAAGTATTGTTGTATATCTCCCATTAGTTTAAGAGAAAAATCCGTTGAATAAATACATGTATTTTGTGCTTGATCTTCTTTTAAAATGTCTGCTTGTACTGTTCCTCTTACCCTGCAAATAGTTTCGGTTTTAATTTTTTCATAAACTTCTTTAGGCAATAATTGTTCTCCTGTTACTCCGAGTAACATCAATCCCAGCCCGTTACTTCCTTCAGGTAATTTGCCTTGATATTTTGGTCTTTTCGTTCCTTTCTTTTTATAAATTTCTTCAATTTTCTTTTCAATATCTTTTTCCAGCCCGTTTTCTTTAATATAAATCTCGCATTGTTGGTCAATTGCAGCATTCATAAAATAAGCGGTCATAGTAGGAGCAGGACCGTTTATGGTCATCGAAACAGATGTTTTAGGGTCAGCAAGATCAAAACCAGAATAAAGTTTTTTCAAATCATCAAGGCAACAGATTGCAACCCCAGAATTACCAATTTTTCCATAAATATCAGGTCTTACGTCTGGATCTTCACCATAAAGAGTAACAGAATCGAAAGCTGTTGAAAGTCTTTTTGCAGGCATTCCAAGAGATACGTAATGAAATCTGCGGTTAGTTCTTTCGGGACCACCTTCACCTGCAAACATTCTTGTCGGGTCTTCGCCTTCGCGTTTAAAAGGAAAAACTCCTGCAGCAAAAGGAAATTCTCCGGGAACATTTTCGCACAAGTTCCATTTCAAAATATCTCCCCAATTTTTATATTTTGGCAAGGAAATTTTTGGAATTTTTTGATGTGATAATGATTTAGTAAAGGTTTGTACTTTTATTTCCTTATCCCTAACTTTATAAGTGAAGAAATCTTTTTTAAACGATTTAATTTTTTTGCCCCAATTTTTAATAATTTTTTTATTATTTCCATCAAAATTTAATTCAATTTCTTTATATTTCTTTTTAAGTTTTATAATTAAATCATCGTTATTTTCATCGGAATTTTGGAGTGTTTCGATAGTATTATCTAAGCTAAAAAGTTTTTCAGCTATATCGGCTTGTTCTTCTGACCATTTGTTGTAATTTCTGATGGTTTCTGAAATTTCAGAAAGATACCTTGTCCTGTTAGGTGGAATAATGAATAATTTTTCCGAAAGTTCGTTTTGGTTTTTCATAGAAGAATTTAAATCAACACCGAATTTTTCTTTAACTTTTTCAATAACGACTTTATATAATTGATTAACTCCCGGATCATTAAATTGAGAAGCAATTGTTCCATAAACGGGCATATTTTCAGAGTCTTCATTCCAGCAATTATGATTTCTTTGATATTGCTTTTTTATATCACGCAAAGCATCAAGAGAGCCGCGTTTATCAAATTTGTTAAGAGCAATAACATCGGCATAATCCAGCATATCAATTTTTTCTAACTGAGTAGCAGCTCCATATTCAGGAGTCATTACATACATAGAAATATCGCTGTGGTCAACAATTTGAGTATCGGATTGCCCAATGCCGGATGTTTCAAGTATTATAAGGTCGAAACCAGCAGCCTGCACAATACTAACAGCATCTTTCACAAATTTTGAAACCGAAAGATTTGATTGTCGAGTTGCGAGAGAACGCATATAAACCCTTGGATTATTAATAGAGTTCATTCTGATTCTGTCGCCAAGCAAAGCACCGCCGGTTTTGCGTTTTGATGGGTCAGCAGAAATAATTGCAATAGTTTTGTCAGGAAGATCTGATAAAAATCTTCTTACAAATTCATCTATCAAAGATGATTTTCCCGAACCGCCTGTTCCTGTGATTCCTATGACCGGTGAAGATTTTTTATTGACGTTTTCTCTAATATTTTGCATTAGACCTTTAACAGAATCGGGATAATTTTCAACAGCAGAGATAAGCTGAGCTATTGAATATGTGTCTTTTTTCTTTATGTCTTCAAGCTTAATTTTTGTGTTTTTTCCTGATGGGAAATCAGCTTTTTCAACAGTGTCGTTTATCATTCCCTGCAAACCCATTTTTCTGCCATCGTCGGGTGAATAGATACGGGCAATTCCATACTTATGAAGTTCTTCAATTTCTTCAAGAAGAATTACACCACCACCACCACCAGTGATTTTAATATGTCCGCAACCAGCATCTTGTAAAAGGTCGTACATGTATTTTAGGAACTCAAGATGTCCGCCTTGATATGAAGTTATAGCTATTGCCTGAACATCTTCCTGAATAGCACAGTCAACAATTTCTTTAACCGAACGATTATGTCCAAGATGAATTACTTCAACGCCTGTTGCCTGAATAATCCTTCTCATTACGTTTATAGATGCATCGTGTCCATCAAATAAAGATGTTGCCGTAACTATTCTTATATGATTTTTTGGTTTATATTTTTCTATTGTTTGCATAAAATATAAAAATTGAGATTTAAATTTGTTGGCAAATTTAAGGAAAGCAATATAAATATCAAATTTTAATAATTATAATGATGAATATATCGCTGAAATTCAGCATAAAAATAAATCTAAGACCAAGAAAAAAGAATAATTTCTTTTCTCCGAAATCATTATTTTATAATTTAGAAACATAATTTGTCGCATTTCTTAATTGAACTTACAAAATAAAGATACTGACGAGTTACAAATGGATTTATAAAAAAATAAAAATAATTTGACAATTAATTTGCTGTTTAAATAATTTAGCAGTACATTTGCTGTCAAATTACTTTAACAATTAAAATACTGTCAAAATGAATAAGAATTGGATTTTGCCAAAAACGATTGTCGGGCCTCCTGTAACAGGAGATTACTATTACCCAAGAACAGAAATTGTTGACGACATCTGGATTGAGCTACTAAAAGGAAATTACATTCTAATCGCTGCACCACGTAGGGTTGGTAAAACAAGCATTATGCGTGATATAGAGCGAAATCATAAAGAAGGTTATATAGTTAAATTTGAAAGTATTCAAGCTGTAAAATCGGAAAAAGAATTTTATGAAACCTTATATCGGCTTATATTAAGTTGTTTAGATAAAAGTGTTAAAGCAAAAAAAGGGATATTAAGATTTTTTAAAAAGAAGAAAATATCCGAAATTGATATTAAGGGAAAAATAAAAATTGAAGACAAAGCTTTTAAATATCTTGAAGAAATAAATACCATTTTCAGAGAATTAGACGACAATTCAGAAACTATTGTTTTATTATTAGATGAATTACCTGAAGTATTGCATGAAATAAATAAAGCAGGTAAAACAGAAGAAGCAAAAGCCATATTAAAACAATTAAGAACATGGAGACAAAGTGATTTCAAAAAATTACAATTTGTTGTGGCTGGCTCAATAGGAATTCATTATGTAGTAAAAACGATTGAAGGCAGAACTGCTGATTTGAATGATTTGAAAAAAATAATTTGTGAACCTTTAAATAAAATTCAAGCATTGGATTATATAGCTTGGGCGACACAAAAAGCTACAATCAAATATAGCGATAAGCTAAAAACCTATTTATTAGAAAAGATTCAGCATTATTACACTCCCTACTTTATTAATTTATTGTTAGATGAAATTAATAAAAAAGGAAAGAAAGACAATATTCCAAATATTACAAACTCAGATATTGACATCGCATTTAACAAAGTAATAAAAAACAACGATCATTTTGCAGATTGGAAAAGCCGCCTTAAAGATTATATGCCTAAAGATGATTTTGATTTTGTAAACGAAATATTAATTCACATTGCGCATAAAGATTTCATTACTATTCAAACCATTTATGACAAAGCAGGAGAGCACGGAAAAACAACTGACTATATGGAGTTGATTAGCGATTTGGAGCAAGACGGCTATATTAAAGAAGAAACAGAAGGCAGTAAAAAATATGTTTTCATTTCCCCATTCTTAAAAGCATTTTGGTTACGTAATAACCCAATATAAAATGGATAATAACAACGAACAAATTGGAAATTGGTTTTTAGACCAATTGGCAGTTTACCAAGCTGCCAACAGCGATTATCAAACGATAAAAAATAATTTTGTTATTCGTAAAGCTGAATACAATATTATTATTGATGCTATTTTAAATAAAAAAGCAAAGGACCCTCTGCAACACGAACTTATTTTAGGAAGAAGAGGTAGTGGGAAATCAACTTTGCTAAAACGCATTGAAATTGAAATTGTTAAAGAACCCAAATTCAACAAAAAATTTATTGCCATCAATTTAGCCGAAGAGCAAGCAGGCATTTATCGACTATTCGATTTATGGGACCAAGTGATAGATGAACTAAAAAAGCAGCACCATTTTGATATTAATATCCCGGCTTATAATAGTTTTGACAACGACCAAGCTTATACACGACATTTATTTACATTGATTAACGAATGCTGCACCAAAAACAAAAAGCGTATCGTTTTGCTATTAGATAATTTTGACCGAATTGTAGAAAATTTTACCGATGATGGAAGTTTGCTACGTGAAACACTCATAAATTATAATACTATTCAAATTATAGCAGGAAGCACCAGAATGGACGAACATTTCTGGCGATACGATTTGCCGTTTTATGATTTTTTCAGAACACACAAATTGGAAGCTTTGAGTATAAAAGAAATAAACACCCTACTCACCCATTGGAGCAATTTGCTAAATATTGAAGACCTAAAGGAATTTGCAAAATTCAATATTGGTAAAATAGAAAACATAAAACTTTTGACGGATGGATTGCCAAGAACCTTACAATTTTTTATTCAAATAGTATTGCAAAAATCAGAAACAACTACTTATGAATATCTGAAAAAAACAATGGACAATGTGAGTCCTTTGTATCAGGAAAGACTAAAGAACCTGACTCCCCAATTGCGAAAAATAGTTTATGAAATGGCTTTTATTTGGGAAGCCTGCACTACGAAGCAATTGGTTGAGAAAGTTAAAATGGAAAGTAAACTCATTTCGGCAAACCTAAAAACATTAGTAGAAAAAGGTATTGTGGATAAAATCGAAACCAATAAAAAACAACATTTATATCGAATTTCGGAGCGGTTTTTTAATATGTGGTTGATTATTACTCAAGGCAATCCTGACCAAAAACGCAAAGCAAAATGGTTAAGTATTTTTCTTGAAAATTGGTATAATGCAAGCGATTTTAAAAAATTGGTAAACGACCACATCAGCAATTTAAAAATTGGCAAAACGGACTGGAATAATGCTTTATTGCTATCTAAAGGATTATGCCAAAGCAAATATATTTCTGTTGAAGAAAGAGATACTATTATTGAACTAACAGAAAATATTAAAGAAAAGGGAGTAGAAAACTACTTGATAGAACTGCCTGAGAAATATGATAGTATTATGGCAAAAATTATAAAATATCATGAAGATGAAAATTATTGTAAAGCAATAGGAATTGCAGAAACTATAGAGAATGAAGAAGATGGGATTAAGTTTTATGCTTTGGCAATTTTATACTATGAGCAACAAAAATATACCGAATCAGAAAACTATTATTTAAAAGCTATTGAAAAAGGACATATTGGTGCTTTATTCAATTTGGCAGTTTTATACTACGCCCAACAAAAATACAGCAAAGCAGAAAGTTATTATTTAAAAGCTATTGACAAAGGACATATTTATGCTTTAAACAATTTGGCAATTCTATACATTGACCAACAAAAATATACCAAAGCAGAAATCTATTATTTAAAAGCTATTGAAAAGGGACATATTAATGCTTTATACAATTTGGCAATTTTATATGACGCCCAACAAAAGTACGCCGAATCAGAAATTTATTATTTAAAAGCTATTGACAAAGGACATAGTGGTGCTTTAAACAATTTGGCAATTATCTATGCCAACCAACAAAAATACACCGAATCAGAAAGCTATTATTTAAAAGCTATTGACAAAGGATATAATGGTGCTTTAAACAATTTGGCTGTTTTATATTATCAAATGAATAAAAATAAAGCTAAAGCTTTGGAATATATTAATAAAGCTTGTGAAATAGATAGGAGCTTCAAAACAAATGAAAACCAAATTATTATTGAAATATGGAATGGGATTTTTAATAAGGTTGAAAAAAGGACAATAGAAATTATTAAATCAAATGATGAGACTACTATAAATGAATTATTTTTTGACTTATTGGTTCAACAACAAAAGCGTATTGTTTTAAATCTTTTTGAAGATAAAGTATTCGGTAAAGATTTACAAGAAAAATTTACCATTCTATATTATGTAACGCTGATTTTAAATAAAGTACAAGATGATAATTTATTACTGAAAATTCCACCTGAATTGCAATCTACAATTGACGAAATTTTGTTAAAAATCGAAACGAGCCAAAAGTTGTATGGCTATTAATATTCAGCTTGGTTAATTTAGATTTAGCTTTAACAAATGTCATTTGTAAATTAGTTGAAAAATGTTATTATTGCTGTTCATATCTAAATCAAATTTCTATGGTCAAACAAATCATTTTTAGTATTTCGATACTTATAACATTAGGAGTTTTCGGATACACAACATTAAGAGTAATTTCTTTTTTTAAACTTACTAAAGCAAATTTTCCAATAAAAGATTTTTGGAAAAGAATAGTTTTAACTATTAAGGTTGTTCTCTTGCAATCAAAAATTTTTAGGCGTCCTGTTTTAGGATTTTTACATGCTATAATATTGTGGGGATTTATCGTGATACTTGTCGGAAGCCTCGAAATGATAATTGATGGAATTACCGGAACAGAAAGAATTCTGTCTTTTATGGGACCTGTTTACGATGTGGTATTTGCTCTTGGAGATATCTATGGATTTTTGATTCTGATTTCAATAATTGTGTTCCTTTTCAGAAGATTATTTTTGCATGTTCCGCGTTTCAGCGGAATTGAAATGAAGCCAATTTCTCATAAAGATGCAAACTTTGCTTTGACTCTCATATTGTTGTTAATGATTTCTTTGTTAGGAATGAATGCTTTTTACATTGCTTCACATCCCGATAATTATCAAGGTGTTTTCCCGATAAGTGCAATTATTGCTCAATGGTTTTCGGGTATGTCACATGAAAATTTGCATATTTTACATGAAGTTAATTGGTGGACACATATTTTATTAATTTGTCTTTTTGCAAATATTCTTCCTTATTCCAAACATTTTCATGTTTTTATGTCTGCTCCGAATGTTTTTCTCAGTCGTCTGGAACCATTGGGATATATGAGCAATATGGAAAATGTAACCAAAGAAGTAAAACTAATGCTTGACCCTGATGCAGCTTTTGCTGATCCACCGGAAGGAGAAACTGAAGCAATAGAACGTTTTGGAGTTTTAGATGTTGAAGATGTGAGCTGGAAAAATTATTTTGATTCCTTGGCATGTACCGAATGTGGAAGATGTACTGCTGTTTGCCCTGCAAACATCACAGGAAAAATGCTCTCCCCAAGAAAAGTGATGATGGATTTACGAGCACGTATGAAAGAAAAAGCTCCGGGATTAATTAAAAATAAAGAATTTTCAGATAATAAATCATTTATTAAAGATTATGTTTCGGCAGAAGAAATTTGGGCTTGTACGACTTGTAATGCTTGTGCTCAGGAATGTCCGATTAACATTAATCATCCTTCCCTGATATTAGATTTAAGAAGATATTTGGTTATGGAAGAAGCTGCTGCACCTGCCGAGCTGAATGCAGTTTTTACAAACATTGAAAACAACGGTGCTCCCTGGCAATATTCACCGGATGACAGAATGCTGTGGGCTGATGAACTTGAAATTTCAATTTTAGCCGATAAATTTAATGAAGGTAAAAAACCCGAATATCTTTTTTGGGTTGGAAGTGCCGGAGCATTTGACGACAGATATAAAAAAGTTACTCGTGCATTTGCAAAAATTTTGAAATATTTAGATGTTGATTATGCAGTTCTCGGGACAGAAGAAACTGATTCGGGTGATATTGCACGAAGAGCCGGCAATGAAATGCTTTTTCAAATGCAAGCACTTCAGAACATTGAAATTTTTAATACGTATGAAGTGAAAAAAATAATCACCTGCGACCCTCATGATTATAATACTTTTCTTAATGAATATCCTGACCTTGGTGGAAAATATGAAGTAATTCATCACACACAGTTTCTAAATAATTTTATTAAGGAAGGAAAATTAAAAATTACTTCTCAAAAGTTTAAAGATAAAACCATTGTTTTCCATGACCCATGTTATCTGGGTCGAGCAAATGGTGAGTACAAAGCACCACGAAAAGTTCTTAATGCAATTCCTTCAACAAAAGTAGAAATGAAAAGGAATAAAAGCTATGCTTTATGTTGCGGTGCTGGTGGTGGACAAATGTTTAAAGAATGCGAAAAAGGGGATAAAGAAATTTTTATCGAAAGAACCGAAGAAGCTCTTGAAACAAAAGCTGATATTATTGCAACAGCCTGTCCATTCTGTATGGTTATGATGACAGATGGATTGAAATATAAAAACAAAGAAGAAGAAATTTTTAATTATGATATTGCCGAATTAGTTGCCGATGGTTTGGAATTGTAGAAAACTCTTTTTCTTTAGCTTTGAATAAAATAGATATTTTATTTTTGAACTAAATTAAAATCTATTAAATTTACAGAAAAATTATAAATATGAAATACAGGAGAGTCCTTTTAAAATTAAGTGGCGAATCTTTGATGGGTAGTAAAGACTACGGAATTGACCCTGACAGATTATCGAATTTTGCTAATGAAATAAAATCAGTTACAACAGAAAATGTTGAAGTTGCAATAGTTATTGGAGGAGGAAATATTTTCAGAGGAATTCAAGGAACAACAGAAGGAATAGACCGCGTTCAGGGTGATTATATGGGAATGTTGGCAACTGTGATTAATAGTATGGCACTCCAGTCTGCTTTAGAAAAAATTGATGTTAAAACAGAGCTCCTTTCAGGAATAACAATTGAACAGATTTGTAAACCTATGAGTAGCAGAAAAGCAATAAAACATCTCGAAAACGGAAAAGTTGTAATAATTTGTGGAGGAACCGGAAATCCATATTTTACTACCGATACAGCTTCAGCTTTGAGAGCAGTAGAAATTAAAGCTGAGGTAATTCTTAAAGGAACACGAGTTGATGGAATTTATAATGCAGACCCCGAAAAAGAACCTAATGCTATAAAATTCGATAAGCTGACCTTTGATGAAGCTTTAAAAAAAGAATTAAAAATCATGGACCTTACCGCTTTTGCTCTTTGCAAGGAAAATAAATTGCCAATATTAGTTTTTGATATGAACACTTCGGGTAATTTGAAGAAAGTTGTTTCAGGTGAAAATATCGGGACGCTGGTTTCAAATTAAGATTTTATCAATTTTGGTATAATAGACAAAAAGGAGGCTATTTTAGAGTAGTTATGTTCAAGTGGACAAAAAGGAGGCTGTTTTTTTTAGCTATTTCTGCCAAAGTTTTTTCTAATAATTATCTTTACAAAATCATGTT
>Ga0307991_1000687_pt1 | contig 24188 bp, 24 predicted proteins | sample EllFjometagen131_FD_203146 | JGI IMG/M metagenome (GOLD analysis project Ga0307991, IMG submission 203146) | Marine microbial communities from Ellis Fjord, Antarctic Ocean - #131 | ecosystem: Environmental > Aquatic > Marine > Unclassified | place: Southern Ocean | collected 2014-10-08 | reverse complement strand
GCTTTCAAAGAACAATTTACCAATATTTGAACGGTAGTCAGAATATATTCATCAAATAATGGTGAAAATATTATTGCCAAGCCACCGGAAGGCTATTCTGACGCTCTGACTTTTTACGGAACCATCACTCTTGACTTTCCTGCCTTTCTACAGTTATTATTGTCACCACCCCCAGACAGCATGTTAATTACAGCATAGAAGGATTGCTGGACAAACAGCTTGATGTTTATATTGTTCAACGCGGACCAATGAATAAATCTCCATTACCTGCTAAACGGCCGTTGTTCAAGGATTTAACCGCGGTAAAAAATGGACAGGTATTTACCGTTGATGAAAAAAAATATTCCCGTTTTGGACCCCGTACTATCGATGCCATCATTGAACTTACAGATATCCTCTATCCTGACTCTCATGCAAACAACATTGATCAAACACGTTAAAATATGATAAGCATATCCACTTCAAAATTTTGAAGTCAAAAAAAACTCCATTTTTTTGTACAAGTGACGAAGTAGAGTTAAAGTTGGAAGATAATTTAACCCGAGGGAGGAAATGATGAAAAAATGTATGGTCCTGTTTATATGTGCATTGATGTTAATACCCGCTAGCCCAAGCTTTGCCAAAAAGGAAAAAATAAGAATGGGAGTGTTGCGCTTTACCAATACCACCCATGCCGGTTGGTGGACAGGAACGGCAGGTACAGAGTTGCAGGACATGCTTATTGCTGAGCTGGCAGGCATGAAATGCTTTTCAGTATTGGAAAGAAAAGAGCTGGGAGCGGTTCTCAGGGAACAGGATCTTGGCAGATCCGGCAGGGTAAGCAAAAATACCAGGGCAAAAATCGGCAAAATAACCGGGGCAAAATATTTAGTGGCGGCCACCGTTTCAGCTTTTGAGGAAAACACCAGCGGTGGCGGGGCTGGCCTCTCTTTTAAAGGAATTTCTCTTGGAGGAAAACGGAAAAGAGCTTACATTGCCGTTGACCTGAAGGTGATAGATGTCGATACCGGTGAGATTGCTGATGTCAGGACAGTAGAAGCAACATCAAAATCAGGTGGCTTGAATTTGGGTGTTTTTCGCGGTGGGTTTGGTGGTAGCCTTGGAGGACACAAAAAAACCCCAACAGGAAAAGCAATTCGGGCCTGTGTCATGGAAATTGCTGAATACTTGAAATGTTCCATGATTCAGGGACCAAACGCGCCATGCATGGAAGACTACAATGCCAAGGAAAGCCGGCGGCGGGAAAAAACCAAAGGTTCTATCGACCTGGAATAGAAAAGATATTTATAGATTAGCATGATAGCTGAAAAGGGTGGCATGAATTTATGTCACCCTTTTTCAATATGCAAACGACCAAGGCGGGCTGGACGCCCGCAACCCAAAAAAAATTTTTCTGAGGATGTTCCGGCGTGGCTCTCGCTCATTCTCGCCGGCCGTCCATGGCCAGCTGTGAGGCATCCGCCGCGAATCACCGTCCTGGGAATTCGTTCGGCGGCCAATCCCGCCTGTCAAGGAAGTTGATGATCATTTATTGTGAGGACAAAAAAGAGGCCCAGTTGGCAGGTATGTCCGGGTTGGAAGCAAAGTGGGCATGAACATAGCTGGCCCAAACATTTTTGCAGCGGATCCCTTCCGGGTGTGTAGACAATTCTCCCGGTTTGTTAATTTCCACCGCCGGTTGAATTAAACCATCCATAGCAATAGATGACCAATGAAATTCATGCCCCCGGTACGCAGTACCGGCCGGTCCGAAAAGTCCCGGCTCAACCTACTGGCAATGCCTTCCCGGTTCTACCCAGTGGCATGACTACTGCTTTCGTCCCCGGTTACAGCGGTGGGCCCGTCTCCGATTTCCACGGAGTTCCCTTTTTAATCCCTTGCGGAACTGTGATTATAAAATCACAATCCATGCCTATGATACTTCCAAGATTTTTGTCAAGAATTTTCAGGGAAAAACGAATTGCAAAAAATTCTTGTTTACAACCCGACATTTATACTATATTAACACCCGTGAAAAGCGGGTAGATATACCAAATAAAACATGCTAGAATTATTATAATATATAGATACATGACTGCACAGCCGATTAACATTCCTACCCCTGAAATCATTAACGACCTGCTGATTGATAACTGGGAGTTACGCTGGCAAGTCCTGGACATTTTTTATCAGACCCGTGCCAAAGTCAGAAACTTTGGCAACTCCTCTCCTTACCATCGATCCCTTGCCAAACTTTGCAACCAGACAATCAATAACTTGCAAAGTGAAAACAATCTCAATCTGCATCTTATTATTCTGACAGTATATCTCCTTGGAGGGCTGGAAAGCATCTTTCAGCTTCTGGATAAACTCGATATCACCAACCTTTCCGAGGATAATACCCCTTTGCTATCTCTACAGAAAAAGATACTTACAGAAAACCAGACTTACACCTTTTATGACTACTTTCTTTTCCTTTTTGAAGCAGGGCTTTATTGGGATAGCACTGTGGTCTTGAGCCTTAAGCTTTTTAAAGCTGATGAGTTGCTGAAACTTTTTTGTTCCATCGATTCGAAGGAAAACCAAACTCTGGCATTCAAACAACTGCAACAGGAATTCCCTCGGGCTAACTTCAATAAAGCGCTCACTGCTGACGACCTCCAGTTGATTAAAAAAAATCCTCAATTGCTTGTCTTTCTCCAATTGCCTCTGGAACCAGATGTTTTAAAACAGGTTGAATCCATAGCACTGGCCAACCTAAACAATCATGAATACCTAAAAGTAACACTGGAGGCCTGCGCTAAGCTTAAACTCTCTGTGGCAATCCCCCAAATAACAGAGCTGTTGACCGATCAAAATCTGCATCTGTCCGCCACTGTTACCTTGGGAAAACTGGGATCAACTATTGCCTTACCCCCCCTGCTTTCAGCCGGCCGGTCCTTTTTTGGCGGCAGGAAAATGGAAGCGGCCAAGCTTCTGGAAAATTACCAGGATCAGCAAGCCATTGATTGCCTGGAAAAATTAAGTACTTCGCATAATAAAAAAGTCCGGGAAGTTGCCCTGATTTCACTGGCATGCACCGTTCAGATACAGGGATTAACGATTCTGATTGATTATCTCATCAAAGCCCCGGCAAAAGAAAAAAAGAAACTATTGGGCGCTATTGCCCATCAGCATTGGCCAGATGTCCCTGAAAAATTGGTTGAAAAGCTTATTCCACTGACTGGGGATTCATCTCTCGTCCCTGAAATTTTCGACACCATTAAGGCTATTGGGCATGGGGATCTACTGCTGCCCCAATTCAAGAAACTGACCAAACCACTAAAAACGAAATATCATAAAGCATTTTGTCTCTACCTGGCTGAGCATGCCGACATGCCGGCGGTAAAAGATGCGTTGCTACCCCATTTGCAACACCCTGACTGGGGATTTTCCTACCAATTACTCCATGGACTGCGCGAGCATTTCACCATAAGAGATTTTCCAACCCTTTTCAACCTTTTGCAGCTGCGGGAATCCTATAAACCATTGACCGTCAAAGAACGCGTGGAACTAGGAAAGGGCGATGATGATTTTGTCCCAGCCATGTGCAACTATCTGAATCAGCATCCCCAGGTTGCCCAGCAACTTCTTTTTACTTTAAGCAATCACTTACTAACCAGTAAACTGCCAATTAAAAGAAAGGAACTTGAAGAAATATTCTCAGGGCATGCGGCAGGATTGAAACAGCTGATTATGGAATCCCCTTTTGAACATCAGGAGGTATCCCCGGAAGAATTATATGTCCTGCTGCTCTTCTGTACTTATCTGGACAAAATTACCATTGACGGGGTTAGTTGTTTTGCTATAATAGTTAACAAGACCCGAAAATACAGTGGTTTTTTCAGTGAAAGCATCTGGCCAATTATCCTGAATATTTTACAGTCGGAACGTGCCAGCACCGATACCGCTCTCCTTCCTTACCTGGACCAGTTGCTGGAAATTCTGCGTGGCCGGAAAGAGGTTGATAAACTGTGGACCGTTGCCTTGACCATCAAAAAGTGGATTTTCACCTCCTCGCGTGATTTGACAGTATTTGTCGAGTCAAGCCGTTACCGTGATCTCCAGGTTTTTAAAGTAAAGAAAGTCCATGGGTAAACTAATCTCTTTATGCTTTGGAAATACCTTCATCCTGGCGTATGCTCTGGATGAAAGCACTAACCAGGTGGAAGCCATTAACCTGGAGGGAATTTCTGTTTCCATTACCCTCAATAGCTGGCAAGCTAAAGAAATAATCTATCCGATACCGGCAATGATCTGCTTTGATGACCGTATTTATTATGGACAGGAAGTACGCACCCATAAAAAGTTTTTCTCCCCCCACACGTTTCTTTATATGAAACAGTATATGATGAAGAATCAGTATCTGCCGCGGATTATCGGCGATCAGGAAATTTCAAACTTTCAGGCGGCTGAAACCCTGATGATCAGCATTATTCATCGGATTGAAGAGATCTATGGAGCTGGAAATATCTCTATGTACGTTTTCCCGGTCCCCCCCAGAAGATTAGATATTTTGCCTCAATGGATTGAAAAATTCTGTTTCCGCATCGGTCTGATTAGCTTTAAGATTGTCGATGACGGCGTTTGTTCACTCCTGGCCTACGGACTCGGGCATGAACTGGGAACCAATTTCATCTATCTCAATTTTGGGACCATAAGCCTTAATATCTACATCCTCAAAGTCGAAGAAAGCAGTAATGAACCAAGGCTCAGAAGCGTGCTACTAGGAGGGCTGAGTAAAAACTACGGTAGTATTGATATCCATAAAAGTCTCAGGGATGAACTGGCTGACTACAAAATTACCGTCCGCGAGGCAGCACAAATCGTCCATCACCTGATTAATAATCAGACATTTGAGGATGAAATCAACGGCCTCCAGCTGCGTTTCGGTCGCACTCAACTTTATGAGCTGCTCGACCGTAAAGGCTATGGGCAGGAACTGAAAAATATCCTCGCCGATCTCATTGATCTGGCATCAGGCATCGGAGTTACCTATGAAAGCGTACAGTACGTTCTCTGTGCCGGCTCAAGCCTCCAGCTTCCTTATTACCTTAACATTTTTAAGGATTTTTTCGGCGATAAACTGCTTTACAACAAAGCCCATACTGCCCTGCCACTCGGTGCTCTGGCATACCTTCAGCATCAGGACAGCGGCAGTACTATCAAGGCTAATTATGCTCTCCGCAGCCGGACAGCAAGGGGGGAAGGTTATAAATTCGACATTATTATTCCCAAGAGTACGGCTTATCCCACCCAACACGGAGTTACAACCGTCCTTGCCAACGGATTTTATGAAGGTCAACAGGAACTGGAACTGGATATTTTCCGCATGGATATTCCTGAATCGAGCGACAACCGGGAAATTGTCATGAACGAAAATGGAACATTACAGGTGGAAGAGAACATCTCTGAAGAACAAAAACTTTTCGTCAATGAGGCCAAGCCTGAAATAATCGCTCTGGACCCACCTGGGAAAAGCGGCGAAAAACGCCTGGAAATAACTTTCGATGTCAGCATCAATAAAGACCTCCTCATTACGGTAAAAGATTTACGACGTAATATGACTATCTGGAAACGGAAAAAATCGATCCGATTGGAGTGAAAAAGGTATGGCAGCAGATAAACTGAGCAAAGAAAAATCCCCTGAAGATCAAACAGATGGCCGTTGTAAAATTGGAACAATCCATATTCAGATTGGAGAAAATGGGGAAATAAATGCCTGGGGTCTGAATCAGAATTCTGAAGAGGTCATTCTGGAACGGACCGGAAATCAAAATATGGTTAAACGTCAGCGGAAAATGTCTTACACCCTTTGTGGATAAAAAGAGGAAAATATGGGCTTTGTTGAACATCTGAATGTCATCATGCGCAGCAATAATTCATTGATCAATGTGGTCACCTATGAGGAAAACCGATTCATCACCATGCTGGCAGAATCACCATTATTTAAAGACAAAAACATTATTCAATGGGATCTGGCTAATGGTTTCAAGGCCATTCAGGGAGATATTTCCCAGCTGAAAAAATTGGAACGGCCGGACCCATTGTTATGCTTACGAGAAATCGAGAAATCAAAGGTCAGTACAATTTTCATACTCCGTGATTTTCATTATCATTACCGTGAAAGCATTATTGCCCGGGCTTTGCGCAACCTGAGCTATGAGCTGCAATTCACTAAGAAATGTATCATCATCGTCACACCTATAGCCTCCCTGCCAATGGAATTACGTGAGGATGTCCTGCAACTGGAACTGCCACTACCAACGTATGAAGAGATTGAGAAGCAGCTGGAATCCATCATCGCGACGACCTCCCAGCATCGACCACCAACTCCGCAACTGAGGGAAAAACTGGTAGAATCAACCCTGGGTCTGTCACTGGAAAGCATCAAAACCCTGTTTGCTCAAATCATTATTACCCATAATATCATTGATGAACGTGCTATTGAAATTGTGCTCCAGGAAAAAAGAAACATTATTCAAAAAGGTGAAATACTGGAATTTTTTCCCGTACGCGAGGCCCTCAATGATATTGGTGGCCTTGATAACCTGAAGAAGTGGCTGCGAAAGCGCAGCAAGGTATTCACCCGCAAAGCCAAAGACTATGGACTACCTTCTCCCAAGGGCATTCTGATTATTGGCATCCAGGGAACCGGGAAAAGTCTGGCGGCCAAGGCAACGGCCGGTCTGTGGAAACTACCATTATTACGCATGGACCTGGGCAAGGTATTTGGCAGCTTATTGGGCGAATCAGAAGAGAATTTACGTAATGCCATCCGTCTGGCCGAAACTATTTCTCCCTGTATTCTCTGGATTGATGAACTGGAAAAAGCCTTTGCTGGTTCCAGCGGTTCAGCGGGCGACAGTGGCACTTCAGCCCGCATCCTCGGGACCTTTCTTACGTGGATGCAGGAAAAAAACAAACCGGTATTTATTATTGCTACCGGGAATGACGTCACCCTCCTGCCTCCAGAACTCATGAGAAAAGGCCGTTTTGATGAGATATTTTTTGTCGATCTGCCATCGGCAAGTGAGCGTGAAGCAATTTTCAAAGTACACCTGGAAAAAGTACGCCCGGTAATTCGCCAGTTTGACCTGCAAAAGTTGTCAACCGTTACCGATAAGTACAGTGGTGCCGAGATAGAACAAATCATTTTTGATGCCATGTTCACCGCGTTCGATGACAACCAGCGGGAATTTACCGAAGAAGATATTATAACCAGCATCAAAGAGATTATTCCCATCTCCCGTTTTATGAAGGAACGGATTGAAGGTTTGCGCCAGTGGGCTGTTTCCAGAACCAGGAAAGCAAATAGCGAATAAATAGAGCTTTTAGCGTATCAAATCTCACCAACTTTTAAAACAGGGGCGGAAGGAGGATGAACATGTCACATTTCACCAAGGTTGAGACCAAAATAACTGAATTACTTTTTTTAAAAAAGGCCATCAGCAACATGGACCTCGAATATGAAGAGGGAAAGCTAAAAGCCAAAGGCTGGCTTTGGAAAAAAGCGAAAGCAGATATAATCATTCCTACGAAGAGTGGTTATGATATTGGCTTTCAGTTTAACGGCAAGTCCTATGATGTGGTTGCCGACTGGGACTCTATCGGGGATATTGACCAGGAAGCTTTTGTCAGCGAACTCAATCAACACTATGCCTATAACGTTGTCAGCGACACCCTGGCTCAACAGGGTTTTATCCTGACCGAAGAAAAAACTGAAGGTGGAAAGATAAAGATGACCATGCGCAAAGCTGCATGAATTTGAACGGCAATAGAAGATTGATGCTTTCGTTAAAAATTGCAAAATCGATGGCACAGTAAAAGCTTCATATTCGAGACACGCAAAACCTGAGGCATAAGGCGTACTTATAGTACGCTGCAATGGCGAAGGCTGCAGCGAAACAAAGAAGATGGAATTTTTACAAAGCCATCAAAGCTTTTACCATTGAAATGGAGAAAATATATGGAAGAGATCCAGGTTGAAATAGACCAACATGGCAACGTTCAGATTGAAGTATCCGGTGTGGAAGGTGGCAAATGTCTGGATTTAACCAAACACGTGGAGCAGCTGCTGGGCGGCGAAATCAGCCAGAGAGAATTCACTCGGGAATATTATATCCAGGAAGCAGTCAACCTGGATGAAAAAATTTCCGATGAAAAAATTTCCGATTAAAAAATAACTGTATTTTTCCTTGACAAATACCGATGATTAACTATTATGGGTTATAACTGTTCGTTATATAAATTATATTTACAATTCATGCAAGGGGTTCGATGTGTCTTGTCAACATCACCTACCAGCTTGTGAAAATTGCCTGTCGCAAGAAAAGATTTCCTCCATGGAAATCATCCGGAGCATTGGCTTCCTGACCAAGTTGGGGGCATTAAGTCTGATAACCGGCAAGATTTTTATGCTTGTAGCCGTTGCCGGAATCTTTGTCCCAGCGCTGAATGCTTACGCTATTCCCTGCACCATTATCTGGGGATCACTGGTTTTTACCAGCATTATACTTTGCTCAGTAGACCATTATATCACCAGGCGTAAAAACGCGGCAGGTGCTGAGATTGAGAAACATGGTTATACCGGTCTGGATGCCCTGATGTACAATTATTCTCTCGACCCCAGCAAAGAAGAGGATTAATATAAAGTAAAAACTTACATTCCCTTATCAAAAGAGCGTCAATTCAACCTCGCAAAAGGAATCCTATAATCAGGGTTCCTTTTTTTATCCCAACCACATAACATTATAGAACAAGCAATAGCCTTAGCCTCCGCATAACCTCCCGTTAATATTAAGATTATATTTTTTATAGAACATTCATTTTTTCCTTGACTTTCATATATTATCAATTATTCTTATATAATATATACAAAGGAATGATATTTGGTAGCTTGTTAAATAAATTACAATGTTAGAAGTACATAATTGGAGTTTTAATGACAGGAGGCTGAAAATGAAAGGTATGATTCCAGTAAAGGGTTATCAGGCCCAGACGCCACAGCATGAGGATACCGACTTCAGGGATGTCCTGAAAGGTATAAGTCCCCTCACCAAGGTTGGAGCAGGATGCTTTGTTGCCGGGAAGCTCTTCGGCATTTTGGCTATCCCTGCTGTTTTTATTCCATCTTTAAACATATTTGCTATACCGCTGATCGTTTGTTGGGGATCGCTTGTTTTTACTACAATAGTGGTATGTTCCTTTGACCATTTTGTGATCAGCAAGAGAAATGCTGAGGCATCCCAAAACAAGGCGGTGGAGGTGCAGACCTGGCTTGCCGAGCACCCGGATCTCCGGGAAGAGATTTTAGCTGATTTGCTACAGGAGCAGAAGGAAGTCACGGAAGAGAAGAAGAAAATTGTAGCACTTTCAAACTATCGCTAAGTTTAAGGCTGTTATTAATAAAAAAGGGTGGCTAACAAGCCACCCTTTTTTATGGATAATATACGTAAAAGAGTAAAATCAAATAAGTGAAGCCACCGCCTTACCATAATCCTGACAGGCTTTGGTAATTTCAGGGTCATCTGATTTGAGCTTTGCTTCCAAGGCATTGAAGGACCCCAAGCTAACCAAATTCATCTTTAAAACATACTCCATGGTATCAGCAATCACTTTCGGAGCGTCGCCTGAATGAGTATAGGAACCAAAAGCACCGGCGGCCTTGCCAGCCAATCCGGCTTTTTCCGCCAAAAAGAGGAAGGTTTTAAAATTCTGCGTCATATCACGATGATAGGTCGGACAGCCGAAAATATAACCGTCATAACCAGCAAGATCTTCCTCCTTTTTAATGGTTCCAACTTTTTTTAATTCCACTTCTGCGCCGCCGAAACGAACTCCTTCTGCCACATAGTTAGCCATCTTTTCCGTACTTCCTGCACGGCTGAAATAAACGACCAGTACTTTTCCCATTTTCTTTCCCTTTCTTTTTTCAGTTACCGCCATTACGGCAAATAGCTAATGCGGGCTTGGAACCCACAAATAAGATACTAATAATTATTCCGGTTTCCACACCTTCCATACTTTGCCCACCAGGTCCGGCCCCGGATTCAGCACTGTTTTACCAGGGGTCCAATCCGAAGGACATACTTCAGATCCTCCGGTTTTCCGCACATGCTGAAAAGCCTGAACCTGTCGCAGGGTTTCACCGACGCTGCGCCCTACCGGCGGAGTTAAAATCTCCATGGCCTGAACTACCCCATCAGGATCGATAAGAAAACGCCCTCGAACATTAACCCCGGCCGTTTCATCATACACACCATAGATTTTCCCCAAGCTGCCGGTACCATCGGACAATAGCGGATAAGGAACTCCGCCCTCAACCATTTTTGACAGCTCCTCTTCCTGCCAGATTTTATGAACAAAAACACTATCAACGCTGACTGCAAATACTTCCACGTCCAAATCTTTGAACTCCTGATAACGAGCGGCGACCGCCGTCAATTCGGTCGGTCAGACAAAGGTAAAATCACCCGGGTAGAAACAAAGAAGAACCCATTTGCCCAGATAATCGGACAACTTCACCTGGGTAAAATCTCCATTAACAAAAGCCGGAGCGTTAAAATCAGGAGCCTTTTGGCCAATTTTCACGGTTACCATTGTCTTCACCTCCTCCAAATTCTCTGTTTTAGGTTCATCTGCACCACTTTCCTGCTCACCCACAACACTACCGGTCGGGGCAGCACACCCAAGACCTTTTTTCTCTGCCATCATGATCTCCTTTCTTCAATCAGGTATCACCATAGCCTAATCTTTTCACCTAAATTGAATATACATCAAAGATTAGAAGAATGTTCCATTACCAAAAGAAATGACCAAGCCTAACCCCGCTACCACCACAAACCAGGCCACCATTAAAAACGTCGTTATTTTACCGAATCTTTCCATAATATTCAGCCCTCCTCAACCGATAATGTTCCCCGCCCCAGTTTGAATGCGATAGTTATGGGATAGGCAATGACCACCAACCCCATAATAAACGTGACTAAGAATAAAGCGGTAGAACCCAAATCCAGGTTTACAGGATATTGATAGACAGAATAATCAAACTGCCCCAAATAATTCATCCGCAGGACCTCACGGGCAGTTGACATCCCCAGGACGGCAACCAGAGACAGTATCCCCAAGGGTAAAGCATAGCGGTCGGGATCTTTTTGGCCTGCCATGAGCAGGACCATCACCAAGACACCCAGGGCGGCACCGAGCAGAAATAGCGGATTGCTGTAAAAACTGAATTTCATGGGAACGGTAAACAGCCACCAGAAGCCAATAACAACCTGCACCATAGCAGCAATTTTGGCCATCCTGGCACCGGTTTTCCCTACCCAGTCCAGATAGTTCTGGTCGAAATCGGACCGGGGGTGAAAATACCAGGCATAAAGCATCATATAGATGCCGATATTGATAAAAGCCGGAACCATGAAATGGAGAAATCTTCCGAGGCTGAAAGCATGAAAACTGCCGCCAAGGGTCTGAAGGGAATCGTTGACAATATACCAGGACAGCCATTTTTCCGGCAGCAACTGCTGCATGGCAAACATACTCATGATAACCCCGGCAAAGACTACCATCACCAAAGAAAAAATTCCAAAGATGCCAAACCCTGAAGGTTGCTTGGCCCGTTTAAGATAAAACACATACAAAGAAAGAAAACCCAGGGTAGTAACCAATAGGAAAACCATAGCCCACCAGGCAGAAATAGAGTTGGCAGCATACCAGAATGGGTCATAAATCACCTGAATAAAGAGCAGCGGGGCCACACCCAGGACAATCGCCAGTGATAGGTTGACCGTACTGCAGCGGGCCATGGTTTTTGAAAGGAGCGTACCGTATTCACCACCTTTAAAATGATGGTACACGGCCAGGCAAATTCCACCAACCACCAAGTTTACCAGCAGAATATGCAGGGCAAAGGTTAAAACCATCAGACCCTGAAACAACCAAGGGAAAAAAGGTATTCCCATGGGGTCTCTTAAACCGATCAAAGCACTCTGTATATCCATCTATCTTTCTCCCGCCAAAATTCACCTGTATATAACCTAAGCTGAGCCATTAGCGGTTAGCCATTAGCATTTAGCCTTTAAAAATCAGGGTTTTACGTTGATTAGTAACAACACTCAACGGGTGAAGATCTGTAAAATTAAACATCTTGTAATTACTAAATTAATAGCTAACTGCTAAAAGCTAATCGCTTAATTTAGGTATAAACAAGATGCCGTAGGGTTTATCCATCCCCATTCAAAACCCATTGGGGGTCCACTTCTGCAGCTGTTTCATCTCCAGACAGCTGAGAAATAAACACGGCTGCCGCCCGGCGCTCAACATCCGTACCGGCAAAGACAGGCATGTAGGGATAGTCTCCCAGGGATTCCAAAAAATAAAAAAGATCTTCGGCTGAAGTCATCCCCATATTGTTGACCAGGTCTGGCAGAGAACTGCGACCGTCCTTCTGCATGGTATGGCAGATAACACACTCCAACTTGGTTATAACTTTACCAGCATGCAGGTAATTTTTTTCATTCAACTGCCGCAGGGAATCAGGAATAAAATAGTAGTGAGAGAGGATCCCGCTTTCTGTAAACTTATCCACTTCGGAACGAATCCCTTTGGCTTCCACATCATGGGCTATCACTTGGTTGCTGTAGAGATATCCGGGAATCAGGTAAGGACGTCGACCTATTTCACGCACGCTCTCTCCACCGCCAATGCCAATAAAGATTATGATAATCATTCCGATGGTAACCACTGGCCGGGTTATTCCGGTCACTCCGAGAAGCAGGATGACAAAATAAATCCCGGCGATAGCCGCCGCCGCCATGGAAACATTGAACATGATCTTGGCATAGGCAAACGCTTCAATAATCTCCATGGTTCGTATGGGAAGTTTGTGATAATACCAGAAGGCAAACAGCCCCCCGGTCAGCAGACCGGCCAATCCCCAGGCACCTGCTGTTTTAATTACAGTTTTCCTGGTTTTCTGATCAGCGATAAAGCTGGCAACCGCCGCCGCGTAGGCACCGGCAATGGCAAACATCATGGAAGTACGAAAAAACAGCTGCGGCCAATAGGTAGGATTAAAAAAACCATCAAAAAAGTCACCGGTTTTCACCCACTTCCCCGGGGTCATCATGAATGCCAGGATACCGGTAATGACAACCATGCTGAGCCAAGCAGCCATGGCATAAAGAAGGCCAATTCGCAGGTGGGCTTTGCGCGAAATTTTGCCAAAGGTATAATAATAGATATAGATAGTCACAATCTCAATAACAAAGAACACCCACTCGGTAGCCCAACCCCAGACATAATTATGAATCAGCCCGGAAATGGCTCGCGGGCTGATAATTGTACTGGCAAACCAGATACCTACCCCAGTAAGCGAGCCGGTAACAAAACAAAATATCAACACCATCAGGGTAAATTTCTTCAAAAACTCCAACAGCCCAGCATCGTTCTCGGCGTAGGCTTTCCGTTCGAGAAAATAGGTAATCCAAAAACCACCGGTAGCCAGATGACAGGGAAGTATGTGAAATGTAGCGATTAAAGCAATAATCATCCCCCCACCAACCACGGGGAACTCAAAAATCGGATACATCAGCCAACAACCTCCTTCTTTAAAGATAACCAAAAAAAAGAATATGGCAAGAAAATAAACCTAATTAGATAGATATCAATATACATTTAAATACATAGACTAAACACCTTATCATAATATAATTTGTCAAGTTTTACTTGAAAAAACACCATAAAAACCAAGGGCTTACTTGATAATAACGGTCAGGTATCTATTTTCCCCAGGGAAGCTAAATCTTCAAGCGCCGGCCGGTCAATGATCACGATATGAGAACCACTAAGCTCCACCATCCCTTGATTGCTGATTTTGGCCAGCATTCGCGACAAAGTTTCGGGGATAGTACCAAGCAGGCTGGCCAGTTGGGTTTTAGTAATATCCAATTCTAATTTATCGGCATTATCCTGTTGTTTGCTCAGATAGAGAAGATAGGACGACAACCGGCCTGGAACCTCTTTCAGGGACAAGGAATCAATCATAGTGGTAAACTGGCGCAGACGCCGGGAAAGAACCGCCAGCATATTAAGCGCCATGGCCGGATATTTTTCAATCAATTGGATAAATTCCTGGCGAGGAAAGAACAATAGCCGGCTCTTCTCGAGGGCAACAGCATGGGCGGGGAAACTCTGGCCGGCAAATACCAGCACCTCGCCAAAAGGCTCACCTTTACCGAAAATATGGAGTATCTGTTCCTTGCCGTTCGGAGATACCTTATAAATCTTTACCCGGCCGCTCTGCACCAGATAAAAACCATTCCCCTCATCACCTTCAGAAAAAATCCACCGGCCTTTTGGCAGCAGCTGCGGCTCACAGATGGCAACCAGTTCCTGCAGGTAGGGCTCCGGTAAACCGGAAAATAATGGCGAAGAAGCTATCAGTTCGTTTACTTCCCTGTTCATTTTCATGACCGGCTCCGGCTAACGATGGCAATACAGTTTATGTTATTCCTGAGTTAAACGATTAGCAATTAGCTATCAGCGTTTAGTATAGTGGTCAAGTAAAAACGGGCACTCTTTATTAAGCCGTTATAGCGCTGTTCAATAACCAGCTTAATGGTGTCTTTTTTGAATTCTTTCGTGTAATTTGGACGTTTTTTTTCACTCATTGAACACCTCGCTTTCTTTTTAATTGCTCTTATCAGAGTGTCCGTTAAAATTAAACCACATTACTTTCATATTTCCCTTTGTGATCTTAGTGCTCTCTATGAGGAGAAATGTTTTGATCTTTTTGCGTAAAACTTCATTCATACCAAAAAACCATCATCAGTAAGCGATGATACCGAAGCGGAGAACATCCGGCAACTCCCCCCACTGCCGGGAGAAATTCTTTGCCAAACAGAAAACATCCCGGGAATCACCCTCGGCAAAGATGGTATGAACCCGACATTATCCACTCCACCCTGTCTTTCATGCGGTCGCTGCATTGTCGTTTGTCCCACTGGAACCATCGTTGAATCCTCTCGAGGATTTCGCCTGCTGGTGGGCGAGAAACTGGGCCACCATCCCCAGCTGGGGCAAGAGTTAGCCGGCATCTACTCAGCCAATGAAACTCTGACCATGGCTGAACAATGCCTGGATATCTTCCAGCAACATAATGAGCATGGCGAACGGTTCGGCGAGGTGCTTAAACACGTTGAGGCAAAATCTATTTTACCGATAAAATAATTTTTAAAAAACCTTGAATTCAAGAAAATTCTTCTTCCCTTGACTTAAGTCATGGATGAAAATTTGACGAAGCTATAAATTAGGATTAAATTAATTAAGAAATAGGTTAGCCCTCACTTAAGAAGGAGACTATCATGTTTTGTTTTCAATGTCAGGAAACAGCCAAAAATCAGGGGTGCACCATCAAGGGCGTCTGTGACAAACCGGAAGAAACCGCTAACCTGCAGGACCTTTTAATCCATGTATTAAAAGGAATCGCCGTCTACGGTGACAAGCTGAAAGAGTTTAATGTCCTGGATAAGGAAACCAGTCTCTTTACAGCCCAGGCTTTATTTGCCACCATTACCAACACCGGCTGGGACGATGACCGTTTCGTGGCCATGATTAAAGAAGGCTTGCAACGTCGGGACCAGTTGCGGGACAAATTCCTGACCGCCTACCGGAAAAAAAACGGCAACGATTTTGTCGAAGCATTGCCAGACGCGGCCACCTGGTTTTCCGATAATCCGGCTGAATTTGCCGAAAAAGCCAAATCAGTCGGCGTTCTGGCCACTGAGAATGAGGATGTAAGATCCTTGCGTGAACTGTTGATCATTGGGCTCAAGGGTGTTGCCGCCTATGCTGATCATGCCGCCATCCTGGGATTTGAGCAGGACGACATCTACCAGTTCATTATGGAAGCCATGGCCTCCACCACTAAAGACTTGTCAGTAGACGAAATGGTCGGGATGGTAATGAAAGCCGGGGAAACGGCGGTCAATACCATGGCCCTGCTGGACAAGGCCAACACAACAACCTATGGACATCCGGAAATCTCCGAGGTCAATATCGGCGTTCGCGGCAATCCCGGCATTTTGATCAGTGGCCATGATCTGAAAGATATGGAAGAGCTACTCAAACAGACCGAAGGTACCGGTGTCGATGTCTACACCCACGGAGAAATGCTGCCGGCAAACTACTACCCGGCATTCAAAAAATATGATAATTTCGTCGGCAATTATGGCAGCTCCTGGTGGCACCAGAACAAAGAATTCGAGTCTTTCAACGGGCCAATCCTGCTGACCACCAACTGTCTGGTACCCCTGAAGAAAGAAAACACCTATCTCAACCGGTTGTTCACCACCGGCGTCGTCAGCTATGTGGGAGCCACTCATATTGCTGATCGAGCTGCCGGCAAAGCCAAGGATTTTTCCGCCATCATTGAAATAGCCAAAAAATGCAGTGCTCCCACTGAGCTTGAAACCGGAAAGATTGTCGGCGGTTTTGCCCACAACCAGGTTCTGGCCCTGGCCGACAAAGTGGTGGAAGCAGTCAAATCGGGGGCGGTCAAACGCTTCGTGGTCATGGCCGGCTGTGACGGACGCCATAAATCCAGGAATTATTACACGGAAGTCGCAGAAAATCTGCCCAAAGATACCATCATTCTGACGGCCGGCTGTGCCAAATACCGTTACAATAAGCTCAATCTTGGTGACATCGGCGGCATCCCCCGCGTCCTTGATGCCGGGCAGTGCAACGATTGTTATTCCCTAGTGGTCATCGCCCTGAAGCTGAAAGAGGTTTTCGGCCTTGACGACATCAATGATCTGCCAATTTCATACGACATCGCCTGGTACGAGCAGAAGGCAGTTGCCGTCCTGCTGGCCCTGCTGTTTCTCGGGGTCAAGGGCATCCGCTTAGGACCAACCCTGCCGGCTTTCCTTTCCCCGACCGTAATCAATGTGCTGGTGGAAAATTTTGATATCAAACCCATTGACACGGTGGAAACAGACATCGCCGCGATGATGAAAGGCGAATAATTTTTAGCTGAATCAAGCAATCAGCTTTAAGCTTAACCAGTAGTAGCTTTTGAAATGATCTGATTGCTGTTCTATTGAAAACATTTGATAGAAAGTACCAAGAACTAAACACATCCCGGCGGTCAACATATGACCGCCGGGGATACTCAGGAGGCAACCATGAAGTGCCCTGGCCAAGATACCCGTTACTGGAAACACGACGCCATTTTTGATGTTCCCTGCCCCAATTGTGGACAGATGCTGGAATTTTTTAAAGACCAGACCACTATCCGCTGCAAAGGCTGCGGCAAACAGATTATCAATCCGAAGATGGATTTTGGCTGTGCTTCCTATTGCCAGTATGCTGAACAATGCCTGGGAGAGCTGCCGCCGGAACTGCTGGCTAAACGGGATGATCTCCTGAAAGACCGGGTGGCCATTCAGATTAAAAATTACCTCAAAAAAGATTTCAAACGTATCGGCCACACCACCAAGGTTGCCAGATACGCGGGAAAAATAGTTCAGCCGGAAGGCGGAGTTCCGGCCATTGTCCTTTGTGCCGCCTACCTGCTGGATATCGGCACCAAGGAAGCGGAGCAGAAATATGGTGATACCAGTAATGCCCACCTGGAAGCAGAAGGGCCGGCAGTGGCCCGCAAAATGCTCACCAACCTGAAAGCCAAGGAATCGATCATCGATGAAGTATGTGATATCATTGGGCATCGGCAGCCACAGGCAGAAGAAACCGTTAATTATAAGTGCGTTTATGATGCCGAGCAGCTGGTCAAGCTGATGGAAGCAAAGAAAGAAGAACAACTGGCCACAGAGGCCCTGGAAGCCCTGATCGATAAAAACATGATGACTGAAACCGGACGGCAGTTAGCCAAAACCATTTTGCTGGCTGATAAATAATCACCCCGCAGTCTTTATGGAGAGAGAAAAATGAAAGTTTTACGAAAAATCATTGAAATAAATGAGGAGCTTTGCGACGGCTGCGGCGTCTGTGTCCCTGCCTGCGAAGAAGGGGCTATCCAGATTATTGACGGAAAAGCCAGGGTAGTGGCAGAAAAGTACTGTGACGGTCTGGGCGCCTGTCTGGGAGAATGTCCCCAGGGGGCGATCACCATTATTGAACGGGTTGCCGAGGATTTTGACCCGGAAGCGGTGGAAGAATACTTGCAGAATCTCGAATCATCAGGCCCGGCAGTTGAAACCCTGGCCTGTGGCTGCCCATCAACCCAGATGCAAACCTTTGAAACGGCATCGGCCTGCCAGGCATCAAACCAGCCGCAGAGTCAAACAGTTGCCCATTCCGCCCTTGGTCATTGGCCGATACAAATCAAGCTGATCCCTCCCCATGCACCTTTTCTCCAGCATGCCGACCTGCTGATCTTGGCTGACTGCGCCGCCGTGGCCTATGCCGGGCTGCATCAGGAACTGCTGAAAGACCGGGTGGTGATGATGGGCTGTCCGAAATTTGATGATGTACCTGAATATGTGGAAAGGTTTACCGAAATCTTCAAAAAGAATGATGTCAGCAGCATCACTGCGGTCATCATGGAAGTCCCCTGCTGTTCCGGCCTGCCGATGATTGTTAAAAATGGCCTGGAAGCCGCCGGCAAAAGCCTGCCGATCAAGAAGATTGTCATCAGCACCAGCGGCAAACTATTGAAAGAGGAAACTATCTGAAACACCTTAAAAAAAAGCCTCTTGGATGATCATCTGGTTGACGTCCTGCTCGATTCCGCGGCCATGGGTGTCAATACCATCGAGCGGGAGGGGGTATCCTTTTCACATCCCTCCCGTTTCACCCTGGTGGGCACCATGAATCCGGAAGAGGGCAAGCTACGGCCCCATCGGGTCCGACGCCAACCGCTCCAGGATATCGTCGTGGATGTACAAAGTCTCCGCCGGCGCCAAACGGCGTAAGAGGATAAAAATCGGGTAGTATCAATAATTTTTTAGTTGAGAGGAAGACGAACGTCGGGCTGAGTGTGACTTGATCAACACCAGCATAACCGGCGTGTATCGTGATGCGCAGCGGCGCGATACACGTCCGAATTTATGCATTTGTTAGCTTTTTTATTCGCTTTGCCTCTTCATCTTTCAAAAATATTTCAATTTTTACTTCCCCAATATTTTCAGTGTCTCACTACCAGCATCAAAGAAAGACCATAGATATTTTGAAAACCCTGCTTTTCAAAAGAGCTCGATGGAAATTTTCACATTACGGATATTTTAATTTTTATATTTAACTTCCTGTCTCACCTGATAAGATTTGCCATACTTTTTTGCATTCACTCCCGGAGAGGTATTCGCTAGAGGACGTTATAGAATTCCAATCGGCATCCTTCAATCCTGTTAAATATTTACGGGCAGTTGCGACATTCCTGTTTTCTACCTGTTGTTTAAACTTATCTCCAAGTGGCTCAGCAACACTTCTTGGAACCAAATTCATACGCATCAGGACGGACGCTTCGCTTTTTACACCATGATAAAGCATGGCCGGCATTAAGTTCAATCGCCTTTTCTGTTCATCGGACAGAGTCTCAAAATCTATCCCACTCATTCTACTTAAAGCTGACAATCCCCACGTTCCACCATTAGCCAACTTGCCATAGATAGTTTCATAGACCTTGGAAATTTTATCCGACCCACTACCATCAAAAAAGCTAACTGCTATCTCCTGGATAGTTTGGCCTGCTATCCATGCTTGTGCTATATCAGCCATACGTACTTTCTTTCCGCCTTTCAGCTCATCAGGAACAAAATTCAATTGCTCAATTTTAAACATCACACTGAACAGATCTGAAAGCTTACTTTCAGACGAACCGAATAGACTATCAGGCATCCAGTCAGATGGTGTTAGTTTATACTCCAATTGATTTATTTCCTGCATTGTCTTGTTAACAGACTCTACAGAAAACCCTGTCATGTCTGCTCTTGCCACATTTCCCATATTTCTAGCGATGCTTTCAGTATATTTTTTTGTCGCTGTCAATAATTGTTCAGATTTATGTAGATTTACGCTTTTTAACTCACTATACCCAAACGTGTTTGAAAGCATTTGATCCATTTCATTTAATGTTGCCTGCAACTCCTTTTTTTCATTCAGCAAATGGGCTATGTAACAGCGAAAATCTTCCCACTGTGGCGCGTACATCATACTTTCCAAACTATTTAGTTTACCGGCCTCCTCCAGCGACTTCAAAATCGTAATTAAACGAGACGTTAAATCCCCCGTGCTTTTTTGAACATAATCGATTAACTCTCTTTCCTTTATCTCATTATCGCAAGCAATACCAACAACGCCAACATTATCCTGCCCAACCCGCCCTGCTCTACCAGCTAAATTCCAAAATTCCCTATATGACATTTTTTTACCATAGGGATACTCGATACTTTGCAGGAATATAGAGGAAACAGGAAAATTAATACCTTGCGCAATAGTTGTGGTAGCACATAGAATTTTTACCGTACCTTCCTCAACAAGCCATTCCATTAAGGCTTTTATTTCATCAGATAATCCCCCATGATGGACTCCAATGCCTTTATTGAGCATTTTTATCAGTTCAAATTTCGGACTGACTTCCGCTTTTAAGTAATTTTGTACTAATTGGATTTCGGGTGGTATCTCTTCTAAATCATCCATGTTATCACAAAGGACTCGCGCTATACTCCAGGCATTTGGCTTGGTTTTTGAGATAACAACGCTCGTGCCCCGATTTGCAAAGACTTTGGCACAACCGGCAACCATCTTAGACAAGTTAGCTGAACTCTGAGAAATTGGAATAGGTCTTATCCCGCCTATCTGATGTTTGCCTTTTAAATGTATTGTTTTAGGACTGGTAACTAATGTTTGATAATTTATAGTCCAATCACTTCCATCCTTCACCTTTTTTACTAGACCAATGATTCGCTCATTGGGTTGCCAGGGGCTTGTACTTAAGCTGATTGCCAAGCCTGCATCACGATCATGTGCTAACCAGCGCGAAAGTGTTTTAGCATTTTCTACATAAGGCATTAGCAATAGAAAATTTGCCTGCGCTTGATAATGCTGCTTTACGGTAGCAAGTAACAATTCGATGCGTAAACCTCTGGTCTCATCTTCAATATTATGTGCCTCATCCATAACCAACAAAGACAAAGGCCGTTTTATTTTATGATTTCGCAGAACCAGTTGCATTTTTTCAGGCGTCGCTACTAGGATATCAAAACTCTCTGCATCGTTAAGCATATCTTCTTCTAAAACATCTATTTCTATTGCACCGCTTAACTTTTCTACTTTGATACCAAGAGGGGAAAAATCCTTGCGCAAGCGTCGCATAATTTGCCCGACCAGAGCCTTGGTGGGTGCAATATAGGCTACCCAGCCTCCGGTTTCACCAAAGTTATTGATCGCCTGCAATATTTTGAATTGAGCCAGTAAGGTTTTTCCGCCCGATGTAGGCATATCAACAACAACCGCTGTTTTGGCTGGGTCTAACAATCCCAATTCTTTAAGGGCAACTTTTTGAGGAGGCAATAACTCCAGGAGAGGCTTTGTTTGATTTGATAGATTTTTTATAAATTGAGTGGCTTTAGAGTTAATCGTACGGGCAACCCACCAAATTGATCCGTTGACCATTTGTTCCGCAGAAGCATGCAACCAGCGCAACAATATTTCCAACCGTGCATCGCCACCGTCGGCAGCGATTTTAATGGCCAAACCAAAATGCCTGTCTAATTGAGATTTTATATCCGCAGGTTCACCTTGAAGCATGTATATAGATAAAAGCTCAGATGCTTTAGCCCAGTGATAAAGCGACATCAGACGCATTGCCTTGGTTTTATTTTCGTTATTTGATTCTGTATTCAAAAAATCATTTTCGTAATGGGCTTGTTCTTCTCTCAATGTGGATATAGAAGTCGAAATAGTAGCTAATTCCTGCCAGGAATTTTTTCTGAACAGACTCACCCAGCATGCGAACAACCGAAATAAGACACGTTGGTCCCACTCTTCCACCAGGTCAGGTGATAAATTGTTAATCTTCACTGAGCAATCATCATAAATGTGTTTTAGGTCCGTCCAACAATCACCACAATATGCTAGCGCGGATAAATGCAATAGATGAAATATAAATTTCAACTCATCATTTACTGGTATTTCCAAGACCCTGGATATTTCGAAAGCCCGGCGAGAGCCTGCTAAAAACTGATCTTGTAGCTCATCATTATCCGTATGATTGATAAAATCATGCATGCCCTCAATGGCAACCATTTCATACGCCATTGCTAAGCGTTTTAGCGCATCTTCGTCATTAAAAGGGACATCTAAATGCAATGTCAATTGTTTACCAATAGCATGCTCTACTAATTTTACTTTGGAAAATTGCAAAATAGCTTGACGCAATTCATCATTGCCAACGGCCTGTATCGCCCAATGTGTATCTATTTTTTGTAAGGCTCCATGGGTAATCATGACTTAGCCCCCATTAACCAAACGCTAGCATGAAGTTTTTCAATTCCATCATCTTTGGGAAAGTATAGTGAAACAAGAGAAACTCTGTTTTGTTCATGTACTTCAAGATGCTTTTTCAGATAATCCCAATCCTGTATTTTTGGCTCAACACAACGCACCAAGACACCAAAAACATAAAAATTATTATTGTCCTTTAAATAGTATTCGCAAGCTTGTTGGTATTCTGGTGTCCCCTTCACGCGGAAAAATAGATATTGAACAATTACCCACCTTGCATCATGATCATGGCAAAGCTTTTTTAACTGTTCATTCAGACCATCACCTTTTTTTGATGTAACCTGCGGTGGATATTTCTGTTCCTTTGATGTTTTGACCTCACCGAACGCAAATTTCCCTCGATGAAAACCCACCATATCCGCACCCGTTAAACTTGATTTTGGGTTTTTCAAGTCACGATTGTTTGACCATGGGAAAGAACAGGACAAGTGAGCCGTTAAATAAGCTTCGGCAAAGCCCTCGCCCACTTGCCACTCTTTAAGCTTGGGGAGAACGTTACTCATCGGATTAAACCCCGTATCATTCAGAGATAGCATATAATCTTCAAATGCCTTCTGCCCAGAAGTATCAAAACATATATCAGCTACAATTTGAGCAGATTGGGTAAGGTTATCTTCAGAATAAGATACGCCTTGTATACGCATACCATTATGAACTTCTAGATAAATTACTTTCCCCGCAGGTAACGTTCCACTCATACAATAGTCTCATTGGTATTGTTGCTCTTTATAGTTTTTGCCATTTATATCCCCAATTCTTCATTCATTTTTTATGGTCACCAATTAAATCGAGTACTCTTCCTCTTTTCTGGCTTTCTATTCCTTCATACAGTGCTAACGTCGCAAATCACCGGCGGCAAAAAGCAGAGCGAGGAACGAGCGGCGCTATTTGCCGTCCGAGTGCATTTGCCTTGTTAGCCGTGTGATAAGTGACCACCATTCTTAAACCAATCGTGATTTTCTTCTGAAAAATCTATAAATCTTAGTGTATTTTCGTAGTAAGCGTGTGCTTCCGGCACTGTATCAAGTGCTTGTATTATTGGCCGCACGTCAGATTTTCTTGTTTCACGCCACTTTCTTGGCCAATCCACAACCATACCAGTAGCCATTTTATTTTCTTTGTCTTTATAATGGCTTTTGTAGGGTAAAACCGTATGCAAGTGAAAGCCTTGCGAATGCTCACCTTGCATAAATGATGAACCAAAAGATATACCAATCCATCTTTGTGCCATCTCTGTTTTAGCACCCTCAATTATCGGCTCTCCTAAATACGTATGAGTCTCACTATCTAAGATTGCTTCTCCTACGGAAATTGTACCTCTCAACGGTAATTGCTGTTCAATACTAAAACACACTGTTTCAGACATTAGATCTGTAAAACTTGGCAAAGCCATTTTGTTGTATTTTGTCCAAAATAATATAGTATCGCTGAAGTAGGCTTGCTCTAGAACAAGCCACCCAACGGCAACATGCCCATCCGGTGTTGGTACAATATCAATTCCACCAGTCTGCTCCCTGTTGTATTGCACTTTATTCTGAAAAATACCGGCTCTTTTGTGTCACAATATGCCAGCGGTGAAACACCGAAGAAGTTACATTAATCCGCAAAATAGATGATAATGTTATCCCTCTGATTCCATC
>Ga0307991_1000686_pt1 | contig 24225 bp, 22 predicted proteins | sample EllFjometagen131_FD_203146 | JGI IMG/M metagenome (GOLD analysis project Ga0307991, IMG submission 203146) | Marine microbial communities from Ellis Fjord, Antarctic Ocean - #131 | ecosystem: Environmental > Aquatic > Marine > Unclassified | place: Southern Ocean | collected 2014-10-08 | reverse complement strand
TCCCGAGAAAATGTTCCCTGCCGGCCGCATCACCGGCGTCAACAATCCCGATGCCATTGAAACTTCCGGGCAACTGGCCGGATTCAAGGCGGCCGCTGCCGCCGGTGCCGACATGGACACGGCCGTTACAGAAGCAAAAAAGGCTGTTTCGACCCTTCCCGGCCCGGAGCGCGGCTGCAAGCTGGTAACCGCTCCGGTCAAGGGGCGTAAGAGTTTTATCTGTTTTGATGAAGACGCCACGATTAAAAATATCAAGCAGGCCATCAAGATGGGCTTTGATGTTCCCGAACTGATCAAGCGATTTACGTCGGCCGGCACCGGTCCGGGCCAGGGCGGCATCCCGGGACACAACCTGCCCCTGTTCGTGGCCAGGCACACAGCATCCATCAACAAGCCGGTACCCACAACCGTGCGGCCGCCGCTGGTGCCCACCTTTCTGGCCACCTACGCCGGCTACAATCACCACATGTTCAAGCACACCCCGTTGCACGATTCCCAGATAAAGGGTGACAGTATTTTCCGCAACATCGGTGTCTGGCAGCGGGCCCGATATTTTTCCGAAGATTTAGCGTGCAGGGAAGAGATCCTTAACGTGCGCAACAATGTCGGCATGCTGGACGGCTCCACCCTGGGCAAATTCCGTATCCACGGCCCCGATACCCTAAAGGCATTACAGCGGGTATATGTATCGGACATGAGCAAGATCAAAGAGGATCGCATCAAGTATACGGCCATGTGCAATGATGACGGCTGTGTGATTGACGACGGCGTTGTGGTTAAACTGGGTGAAAATGACTACTATTTTACCACCTCATCCGGCCGGGCCGGGCAGACCGTGGAATGGCTTCGCTATCACACCCGTTTCGACGGCTGGGACTTTAACCTGGTCAACCTGACCGATGCCATGGGCGTGATCAATATATCCGGCCCCAACGCACGCAAAGTGCTGACCCGGGTGGTGGATATTGACCTTTCCAACGAGGCTTTCCCCTTTTCCGCTTATCGTGAGTTTTTCATCAGGGACACCATCTTTGTGCGTGCCATGCGCCTGGGCTTTGTAGGTGAACTGTCCTATGAGCTGCATGTACCGTCATCCTACACCCAGGCGGTGTGGGACATGCTGAAAGCGGCCGGCGCCGAATTCGGTATCCGCAACTTCGGTGTGGAAGCCCAGAACGTGCTTCGTATGGAAAAATGCCACATCATTCTCGGATCCGAATCCGAACAGCGCACCAACCTGCTGGATGTGGGCCTGGGTTTTCTCTGGGACCGCAAGAAGGCTGATGCCAGAACCGTCGGGGCCGTGGCCCTGCGTCAGGCGGAAAACGATGTCGGCCGGCTCAAACTGGTGGGTATCCGCATGGAAGATGACAATCGCCCTGCACATGAAGGCGCTTTGATTGTCGACAACAAAGTGCGCGGTTACGTGGCCACCATGCGCAAAAGCTTTACCACGGGTCAGGCCGTGGGTATGGCCCTGGTGGAGTCCCAACTGGCGGACATAGGCACCCGGCTGGAGATTTTTGAAGATGAATGCAATGGGGTGCGGCTGTATGCCAGCGTCGTGCCCAGGCCTTTTTATGATCCCGAAGGCAAACGGATGAAGATGTAGCCGGCTGCGCTGAAGGTTGAAGGTTGAAGATTAAAACAGATAGAAATCGTCAACCCTTCGGCCTTCAATCAAAACCCCTGGAAGAGAATTATGATTTCAAACTGTTACACGTCTGAGAGACATTCCCATAGAATGGATTTGTAAGAATTTAACGAGGTAGTGTCTGGACGAAAACCCCGGAAATTGTTATTTCTATTCAGGGTTGGGATTGGTAACGTATTGAAGTTGTATCTTTTTTTAATATAACATTTAAAATTCAACACTCAAAATTCAACATTCGAAATTGTGTCTGAACGGGTTTTTCGTTCAGACATGAGGTAACCATTATGGTTGAGATAAAAAGAGAATCGCCGGTGCGTTTCAAGGTCGGCCCGCTTAAGACAGAAGTGCGCGACAACTGGACAGTAGCACTGGAATATGACGATGAGGGTCAGGGGCCCTGGCTGGTGGACCTGGCGCACAAGACCCGCTGGGACATCCAGGACAACAAGGTCGGGAAGCAGACCCCAGGTGATCTGGCCGTGCCCGAAGCCCCGGGCCATTGCACCTTTGCAGACAAAACGTTGATCAACCGCATGAACCGCACCCAGGCATCCATCTACCACCTGGGCGCTGCGGCACCGGTCATGCCTGATTTTTCGGGGTATACCGATGTTACCGAAGCCACCGTTTTTATCGCTCTGTTCGGCCCCAGGGCATTTGGGGTTGCGGAAAAATTGAGCAACCTTGATTTGTTGAATCCGGCCGGGAATACACCATTTTTACTGCAGGGTCCCTTTTGCCATGTGCCCTGCCAGATCGTCGTTTTGGGAAAGGTCGCTGCCGATTCCGGCGGGTTTCTGCTCACCTGCAGCCGCGGCTACGGTGACTCCATGATTCACGCCGTGCTGGAAGCCGGCGCCGAGTTCGGACTCCGGCCGGCAGGAGAGAATCGATTCAATTCATGGCTGGATGGATTGAGGCAATAACCTGGCAGATGCAGGCGTCTGACAGGCGGCCCAACGGATTTTGCAGGGTTATAACCGGGATACCGACCCTGTTTTAGCTACGATCATTTTTTTTATCATTGAAAGCTGATATTTGAATTGACAACTTAATCGATTCCTTGTATAAAAGTACATGATAGCGTATTTACATTGGTTCCGGCGTCGGCAAGCAGAGGCAAATAATGCCCGGGGCCTATGCGCCTTTCCTGCCGATTTGATCAAAAAATGAATCAAATCACAGGTTCTCTCCACTGCCGTAATTTTTTTTAAACTGGCCCGTGATGGTGGCCTGAGTCAGTAAAAATACCATTGTTTGTTTTGAGCCTAAATTGCGGCAATGATGCCTATCTGGATCAACCCCACCAAATGCCGTAACTGTATTTTTGAAAGATTACGACCATTTAAAAAATGAGTCAAGCCGGGATGGCTGCAATTGATCGGACCATATGAACCTGAGCAGGTAATATGTTTTGAAAATATAGTTTGCTATCATGGGTTTTTCATCAATACGATGACAATCCGGTGGGCAGCTATTGATCTATAGCCGGACGGCAATGCATCTTTTCATGGGTATTGGCATAAATCTTGCTGAATACTCAAGACTGTATCAACAACAGATTCATAGGAACAGTTATCCATTTCTTCAGAAACAAGTTGCCTTATTTATAAACGGCGGCTGGTCCCATCCGGAGCCGGTCGCATCATTTATTAACCAACAACAAGGAGGAAATCATGCGGGTAAAAAGATTTAATGTATGTGTCGTCATTGCAGTTTCACTGATGCTTATCTTTTCCACGGGTGCGCTTGCCGCAAATACTTTTAAACTCGGCGTAATGGGTCCCTTCACCGGTCCGGTGGCTAAAACCGGTACTGAATTCAAGGGATCCGTCAAAATGGCTATGGAAAACATCGATTACAAAATCGGCGATTACAAGATAGAAATCGTCTGGATCGACTCCCAGTCAGATCCCGCAAAAGCCACTAGCGCCTATGCAGAAGCTGTTGAATCAAAAGGTGTCCAGGCTGCCATACTGAACTGGCACAGTTCGGTTGCGGCGGCGGTAATGGATATAGCGGCCAAGTACAAAGTGCAGCACCTTTTCGCAATGGGCGCAGCCGCCATTGTAAATGAAAAATATAAATCAGACCCTGAAAAATACAGTTATTGGGGTGCCAAGGGATGGCCGATCCCCGGAGACCTTATCCCGGGTTATGTGGAGAGTATTAACGCAGCTGTGGCAAGCGGAAAATTCAAGCCTGAAAAAAAAATCGTCGCAATTTTCGGCGAAGAGAGCGACTGGGGCCGAAACGTGGGTGAAGCATTCAAAAAGGGCTTTGAGGCCACTGGATGGAAAATTCTTTCCGAAGACTACTTCCCCTTCACTCAGACAGACTTCTACTCTCTCCTGAGCAAGTACAAAAAAGGCGGGGTTGCCGTTCTGGCCGGAACATCCACATCCGCACCCTCCATCTCGGGCTTAATCAAACAGGCCGATGAAATAGGCCTGAAATCCATCATCGCCGCAGACGGTCTCGGCTGGAATGGCGACTGGTACAAGATGACCGGGAACACTTCAAACCATGTGATAGATATGATTCCCAGGCTTACCACAAAAGCGGCCCAGGACTGGGCAAAAGAGATAAAGGCCAGATACGGCTACAACCCCAGTCCTTCGGCATCGGGTCTGGCATATGATCATGCCAATTTCTTTATCAAAATTGCCAAACGAACACTTGAAAAACATGGAAAACTCGACAAGGATGCCATCCACGAGGTCGTATTGAGCGAACTCAATACAGGTAAACTGACCTACGGCAAGACGGACGGCGCCCTGATTATGAATGAGTACAGATATTCAGCGAAATCCATACCCGATCCCGTCATTGCCGCGGACGGTTTCTTCTTTCCTGTTCTTCAATATATGAACGGAAAAAGCAACATTGTCTATCCTGATGACTGGAAAACGGCTGATTTCTTAGCCAAATAAATACGGTCGTCGATTTAAAAATGTGGGACCGGATGATATTCGGGCCCACATTTACTCCTTTTGAAAACATGCCGGATGCTAGCGCCCTTTTCCAGGCTTTGGAACGGATGCTACGATTTTCTCCCGGCGAAAACACAAAACATCCAATCATCAAACAGACAGGCGGTTCCAATGACAGTAGTGTTAGAAACCAACCAAGTGACAAAACGATTCGGGGGACTGGTGGCGGTCAATGCCGTCACCATGCGGGTCAAACAGGGCGAAATCGTCGGGCTGATCGGGCCTAACGGGGCCGGGAAGACAACCCTTCTCAACGCCATTGCAGGACTGAACCCGCCGACATCCGGAACCGTCCGGATGTTCGATGAGGATACAACCGGTTTGCCGGCGGAAAAAATGTGCCGGCGGGGACTTTCAAGAACCTTCCAGATTCCGCGACCCTTTCCGAAAATGTCGGTTCTTGAAAATGTAAAGACCGCGGCTACCTTTGGCAATCGAAAAAAACCGTCCGACATGATCGGTCACTGCAGGGAGTTGCTGGAATTTGTGGAATTCCCCCTGGATGAAGCCGTTATTTCGGAAAACCTCAACACCGTACAGCTGAAACGGCTCGACCTTGCAAGAGCCCTGGCAAGTTCTCCAAAACTGCTGTTCCTCGATGAACTTGCCGCCGGTCTTACCGAGAGCGAACTGAACGATATCATCAAAATAATAAATAAAATCCATGACAAGGGCATCTCCATTTTAATGGTCGAGCACATCATGCACCTTATCATGAGCGTGTGCGACCGGCTCGTCTGCATCCAGTTCGGAACAAAAATTGCCGAGGGACCCACCAAAGAGGTGGCAAACGACCCCAAGGTGTCCGAGGTTTATCTTGGAACGGGCCATTAAAATGCATAATGCGTTCAGGGAGCACACTTACTTATCATCCTTTATCATCCGGAGGATAGAATGCTGCTGGAAGTAAAAAACATCAATGCCGGCTACGGATTCCTACAAATCTTGAGAGACGTATCGTTTAACATCGACCAGGGCGAATACGTCTGCGTCATAGGACCCAACGGTGCCGGGAAAAGCACGACCATGAAAACCATCGCCGGTCTTATCACCCCCATGAGCGGCGAGATTATTTTTAACGGGCAAAATATTGCCCGACTTCCGGGAAACCAGGTCGCCCGGCTGGGGATCGCCTATATTTCGGAAGATATGAATCTTTTTACGAATATGACCGCACAAGAGAACCTTTACATGGGCGCATATGTGATAAAAGAAAAGGCCCTTAAGGCCGACCGGCTTGATTTCGTATTCAACCTCTTTCCCCGGCTGAAAGACCGCCGTAATCAGTTGGCCGGCACCATGAGCGGCGGAGAACGTAAAATGCTGGCCATCGGGAGGGGGCTTATGACAAACCCGAAACTCCTCCTGGTTGACGAACCGTCATTCGGGCTGGCACCCCAGTTGATTGAAAGTGTGTTTGAAAATCTCGACATTTTGAAAGAAGCCGGTGTTACGATTCTCCTGGTGGAGCAGAATGTGACCAAGACGCTGCAGGTTACCCGGAGAGGTTACGTGATGGAAAACGGGAAAATCTTTATGGCGGGTCAAAGTGCTGATCTTGCGGATGACCCCCATGTGAGAAAAGTTTTTCTGGGCGTATAAGAAAAAAGACGGAGGGCTTTTAGTTATGGCAGAATCGAAAAACAATGCCGTTTTTACCTGGATGAAAACCGCCGGGGGAAAAACGGTTGCCCTATCAATCCTGATCGCGATCATAGCCGCTATAGACAGTGGTCTGTACATCATCGTCAACACAATCGTGACCGGCGGCATGCTCGCACTGGTCGCCATGGGGCTGGCCCTGATATTCGGTGTTATGAATATCCCCAATTTCGCTCATGGTGAGTTTTTTATGATCGGGTCATTGACGGCCTATTATATTTTCACACCTTTGGCCGAATATTTAAGCACAAACCCAAGTAGTCTCCTGGCGGCGATCGCCCCCTTTATTGCGATTTTCGGCGCAACGATTGCAGGGGCCGTGGCGGGGTTTTTGTGTGAACTGCTTATCTTTTCCCAGCTTCGCAAACGGAGCAGTGAAAACTGGGTAATGAATTCGTTTCTCCTCACCGTGGGTCTTTCGGTTGTTCTGATCAACGCCCACCAGCTTCTTTTCGGCACGGAATTCAAGGGAATTATCCGGTACTGGGAGGGAAGACCATTGGAAATTATGGGTGTATTTGTATCCAGAGACAGGATACTGGCCTTTGTCCTTGCCATGGTAGTTGTGGGTGTTTTCTGGCTGTTCATGAAATATACCAATACCGGGAAGGCAATCCGGGCAGTGGCTCAGGATCAGACAGGTGCCCTGATGGTAGGCATAAACATAAACGGCATCCTTCTTCTTACCATGGCGCTTGGATGCGGCCTCGCCGCCATTGCCGGAGCCGGCCTTCTCTTTCTTTACCCCTCTTACCCCGCAGTGGGGATGGAACCGCTGTATATGGCCTGGTTTGTGGTTATCCTGGTGGGGCTCGGGAACACGACCTTTGCCCTTGTGGGCGGGTTTATCGTTGCGCTTTTAAAAGTGCTGACGGTCGAATATATCGGTGCCGGATGGGATTTCGTGATTCCATCGCTTTTGATTACCCTTGTCCTGGTCTTCAAACCGAGCGGTCTTTTCGGTTCTGAAGTCAGAGGTGTTCTTGATTTATAAATCTCTCTAAGGATGGTTACATGAAAACAAACGACTCTAATGTGGAAACAGGATTGGCGGACAGGATCATGGACGGGCTTTGTCTCACACCGCTGGCGGTTGCCGGAATCATCCTGCTGTTTATTCTCCCCTATATCCCGCCCTTTAACCAGCAATACATGATCCGGTGGCTGGTGGCGGCGGCGCTCATAGGGGCCAATGCCATTGCATTTGATTTTACAATCGGCTTTATCAACATTGTCAATTTCGGATACTACGCCTTTCTCGGCTTTGGTGGTTACACTTCCGCTATCCTTGCGGTAAACCTGGGACTGTCGCCGTGGATCGGTATGATCATAGGTGCTGTTTTCTCCGGTATTCTCGGGTTTCTGACCGGTCTTCTCACCCTGCGCCTCAGAGGAATATTCGCCGCATGTATGACATGGTTTTTAGGCCTGGCCATGATGGGGTTGATCACCAAAATGGTGTGGCTCACACGCGGGCCACTGGGACTGCGGTGTCCCCAGTTGTTTGAAACGTCATCCAATCTCCCATATTACTACCTGATTCTGGCCCTGCTGATTGTCATCTACATCATTACCAAATGGGTGACAAGATCGGACATGGGCCTGGCGTTCAAGGCGATCGGGCAGAACATGGAGGCAGCCAGAACATCAGGGATCAACCCTGTTTTTTACAGAATTATCAACTTCACGCTTTCCTGTACCATTGCTGGGTTGCTGGGCGGATTCTACGCCCACTACTACGGAGTTTTAACTCCTGAACTGCTGCACACCACCAAAACGGTAGAGGTCCTTGCCGTGGCCTATATCGGCGGTCGGGGAAGCCTATGGGGCGGCGCTTTTATCGCATTTCCGTTTATTATTGCAATGGAGCTCATACGATCATCTTTATCAAACCTGCCCGGACTCAACCTGATCATCTACGGTCTTTTGTTGATGCTGGTCATGGTTTATTACCCCGGTGGGTTTGCCCAATTTTTTAACACCTACCTGGCAAAACCCAAAAACCGGTTTCTGCGGTATTGTCTTAACGGCGTCAGGAGATCCTGACGGCCGCGGGCGGAACAAACAATATAAATAATGATTCCCGTGCGGTTGGCCAGGCTTTCCCCGGGCATCAGTTTTGGTTAACATATAAAAAGGCCGGCTCCACAGTCGGCCTTTTTTCTTTTGGCGATGCCTGAATCCAACAATCAACAATTTTGCACTCAATGGAAAGGAGGATTAAAATGAAGATCACCGCTATACGGGCAACACCCGTCAACATTCCATTGGAAGCCCCTTTTTTCTGGTCGGTGGGAATCTATCCCGGCACGTCCAAAACCATTATTGAAGTCGAAACCGAATGGATGCATGAACCCAGTCAGGCCCTTTTGCGCTGGTAAACCGATGATGTTATTGAGGAGGGACCGTTCAAACCGGTAAACAACGCGGTAAGGGTTCCCGAAGGGCCGGGTTTAGGCATCACGTTGGCACCCAAGGCGCTGAAGCGCTGTCATGAGCGCTTTGTCAACGATGGACCCATAAACCACTTTTATGATCCCAACTACCCGGGACGCATGCGGCGGCTGCCCCAGGACTGATGTTTAGGCACCACGGACTTTTAGATAACAAAAGGGGGATAACACCATGGAAATTCAACTGCCCGAATTAAATTTCACGCCCAGATTAACGGTAATCAATGAGGATCAGATCAACCAGATTCATATGGCAACCCTGGAGGTCCTCGAACGGGTCGGCATCAAGATGACACACCCCCGGGGGGTGGCGCTGCTGGACGGCGCCGGTGCCCGGGTAGATGGCGACCGGGTTCGCATTCCCGGCTGGATGGTCGAGGATGCCATTCGAAGAGCACCGTCCAGAGTGGTCCTGGGAAAGCGCAATGGAGAAAGGTCGGTTTTTTTGGAAACCGGTAAGACCTGGTTCGGGCCCAGCCTGGATTGCATTGATTATCTGGACCCCATCACCGATGAACGCAAACGCTTTACCAGCGAACACTGCCGGATCAGTGCAACTATAGCAGATGCCATGCCTAATTTTGACTGGTCCATGATCATCGGCATGGCGGACGATCAACCGCCCGATATCGCAGACAGGGTGATTGTTCGTCAGGCCCTTACATTTTGTGAAAAACCGCTTGTTTTCTGCTGCAAAGACGTCAACAGTGAGCGCGATATTTATGAAATGGCTCTGCTCGTCTGCGGTGGTAAAGAAAATTTTGAAAAAGCACCGACCGTTGTCCAGTACTCAGAACCGATTTCACCGTTGGAATATTATGATCCGGCCGTAGAGAAAATGCTTTTTTCGGTAGAACACGGCATTCCCCTGATAAATTTTCCGGCACCCCAGGCCTGCGGTACGGCTCCGGCAACGTTTGCCGGTACCATCGTGCAGGGCAGTGCGGAATCTTTAAGCGGTCTCGTACTGGCTCAGCTTGCCAGGCCGGGAGCTGCTTTTATTTACGGGGCATTTGCAACCATAATGGATATGCGCACCTCTGTTTTTTCCTATGGCGCGTCTGAAATGAGCCTCATGGTTGGTGCCATGGCCCAGATGGCGGAGCATTATAATCTGCCTTTTTTCGGTACCGGAGGGTGTACCGATGCCAAATTCTGTGATCCCCAGGCTGCCGTGGAAGCTACCCTGCAGTGTTTCAGCTCCGCTGCCGTCGGGACCGGTTTGATACATGACTGCAGCAGCTGGATGGACCACGGTTCACTGGTTTCGCCGGCCTTTATGGTGCTGGTCAACGAGATCCTGCACAACGTAAAGCAATACATGCGCGGTTTGCCGGTAAATGCAGAAACACTGGCGGTTGATGTAATCGAGCGTGTCGGGCCGGGTGAACACTATCTGCAGGATGAACACACTTTAAAGCATTTTAACAAGGTACGCTATTCCGACCTGTTTGAACGTATGATTTTTGACAAGTGGCAGTCATCCGGAAGTAAACGCTTCGAGGACCGGCTGCGTGAAATGACCCAAAAGGCCATGGCCCATAAACCGGCCGCCTTGCCTCCCGAAGTCCTTAATGAGCTGGATCGCATGCAGTCGCATTGGAAATAGATACCGAAAAAAACCAAAAGCTAAGCCTCATGCCGAGATATTTATTATTTCCCGCGCCTTATCGCGGCCTTAACGATGAAGTGAAAGAATTAAATACTACCGCACATTCGTTGCTGTCCTCTCCGGCTGAGGCGGAGAGAACAGCAGCGGCGTCGGGCGCCTTTATTGCAACTGAATCATATATTGACGGCACATGGTAAAAAATATTTAAACAAGCCACCAGCGTTCGATAATTCTACGCCCATCAAAAGCTGTAATCCCGGATATTTTACCATGCGCAACTTTATCTGTTCTTGCATCGATTGCGTTAGCAAACATCGGCACAACACTACCGCCTTCATCCCGTAGAAGATGCTGCATTTCTTCATACATTGCCCTGCGTTTGGCCTCGCCCAGTTCGGCCCTGGCCTGTACCAGCAATTGATTGAATTTATCGTTATTCCAATGCGTATCGTTCCAGGCCGCACCCGCTGAATAACCGGTGGAAAAGATCAAATCTTCCGTGGCGTAACCTCCCCAGTAACAGGCGCACCAGGGTTTCTTTAGCCACACGCTTGACCAGTATCCGTCATTGGATTCGCGTACCACCTGAATGTTGATGCCTGCCTTGGCTGCTGTTTCCTTGAAAAGAACGGCCGCATCCACAGCACCGGCAAAGGCGGCATCGGCAGCGCTCAATTTAACCGAAATTCCATTTAAACCTGCTTTTTTTATATAAAACTTTGCTTTTTCAGGGTCGTAGGGAATCGGCTTGAGCTTATTGCTGTAGTAACGATAAGAAGGCCCGATCGGATTATCTTTCCCAACGGTTCCATGGCCTTTCAAAATAAGGTGTAGCATCTTTTCCCTGTCCAGGGCATATTTTATGGCGAGCCTTACGTTATTATCATTGAAAGGCGGAATATCCATCAGCATGGGAAACGTATAATGAAGCGGGCCGGTGCTCTCTTCTATATAGACACCGGGTTTTTTGGCAAGCAGATGACAGGTCTTGGGGTCCACCTGATCAATGACATGGACATTTCCGGTTATAATAGCCGTTGTCCTCGCCGTAGCATCCTTGATTGATAAAAGCTCTGCAGCATCGACGTGTGCCCGGTCTTCCTTCCAGTAATTAGGATTACGTTCAAAATACGCCCGTACACCCGGTTCGTACTTTTTGAGGATATATCCGCCGGTGCCATTCCCGGATTTCCAGTCAAGACTGCCATCATCCGCCGCAGGATAAACACCGAACCCGGGCCGGTCGAGATTGTATGGGAAATCGGCATTACCTTCGTTTAGTTCGATGACCAGCGTATATTTGCCTTCCGCCTTTACCAATTTGATTGGTTTAACGATCGGTTTAACAGATGATTTTGTTTTTTCCCCACGGTGATAGTTGATGGTGGCAACCACATCTTTGGCGGTCAAAGACCGTCCATTTTGGAATTCAACGCCTTTTCGGATTTTAAAGATCCATTTGGCCGCATCAGGTGTGGATTCCCATGATTCCGCCAGACTCGGTACAATATTGTTGTCGGCATCTATTTCCGTAAGGGTGTTGTTCATCGCCCGTGACATCACCGTTTGAAAACCGCTTGCAAGTGTTCCGGGATCGTAAGTCTCCGTTGTCGAACCGTGCCCCATGGCCAGTTTTAGAACACCTCCTTTTTTGGGTGTGGCCGCTGCTGCCGATTTTGGGTTGATTGCAACAGGCAAGGCGGCGGCTACACCCAAAGCCGTCATTTTCGCCATGAATTCCCGCCTGGTAATTTTTCCATTGGTAAAGTTTTCTTTAAGCAGATGAATGTGTTGATTTTTAATTTGTTCGCTCATACCTTCCTCCTGTTGTTTAATTGGTTATGTGAAGCAAAACCATACCCATCTGGTTTAATACAATTTATTTTTTCAAGTCGTGAAAATATGTGTTGCATGAATTATTTAATTTGTATATACAAATATACATATTTTTGATAACATTTGTGTTTTAAGCTTGTCAACTCTTTTTTATTAATGCTAATAGAATCAACTTTGTTTGAGAAAAAATTGGAATTATTTTATTAAGGATGCATAATCGAATGAGAACGGCATAAGCATGCAACTAAACCTAAATGATAGAATCCCCAAGTATTTGCAGATTTACGAGTATCTGCATGGAATGATCAGGCGCAGCAAAATCGAGTTAGGGGATAAGCTCCCTACTGAAATGGAACTGGCTGAAAGATTCGGTGTAAACCGAATGACGGTGCGAAAAGCTTTTGATAAGCTTGTGGTGGAAAAAATAGTGGATAGAAAAAGGGGGCAGGGGACTTATCTTATTGCAAAGACACCTGCGGAATTTATCTATAGCCTCGATATAACCACCGGTTTTTTTAAGGATATACGCAACTATGGACTTAGCCCCGGATCCAGAACATTGAAGGTTGAAGTCATAGAGGCCAATGAGAAAATCGCTGCTTTGTTAGGTCTGAATAACAATGATATGAGAGTCATCTTTATGCTGCGTGTTTTTTATGCAGACGATGACCCGATTATGATTGAAAAAAATTATATGTCATATTCGGAATTCAAGGATTTGCTGAATATGGATTTAAGCGGATTGCGATATCCGCTGCTAAAAGAAAAATACAATATCGTGCCGCATCATACCAATCAAACCTTTGCTGCGGTTATATGTGATGATGCGGCTAAAAAAATATTTTGCTTCTCAAAACCCGAGGCATGTGTTGAGTTGGAATTTGTTGTATATGATGACAGCAATGTTCCTATTGAAGTCGGCTATTACCTGTATCGTGGGGATAGATACAGATTCAATATAAATTCAATCGAGTATTTGGTAGATTGATTTTATTTGATTTTTCAATGATTCAAAATGCTATTGAATCGGGCACTTAAACAATGTCCAAACCTTTTATAATTAAGGAAGTGTGATTAATGTCTCATCGTAAAATAATCGCGGACGGCACCGCCCATGAGCGCGGAAAAATAATCGGCAAAGCATGGCGTGACAGCATCATAACAATATTGAAAACACTCGAGAATGCGACTTTATCCAAAGACGGCATAACGTTGAAGAGCTGGTTGCCTCACGCCAAAACCTTTCTACCGTATATTCAGGAATATGCCCCGAAAACCTTCAAAGAGATGGAAGGCGTGGCGGCCGGAGCCGATCTGCCCTTTGAAGACATCCTTCTGCTGACTTGCGCCTATGAAAAATTGTATGATTATCATGCCCCGGAACACTGCACGGCTTTTGCAGCCATGGGTGACGCATCAAAAACGCCTGAACTTATTTGCGGGCAAAACAATGATGAAAACCTCCACCATTGGGCTGCCGGACAACTGGATGCCGTTATTCACCACCGCGGCCAATCCGGCATGGAAACATTTATCTATACACACCCCGGTATTCCCGCCTATATGGGAATGAATTCCGAGGGCTTATGCCTGCTCTGGATGGCCATCGACAACGGGGAGCGCTCTCCCGGCCTCCCAACTAACGTTTTGATCCGCGAAGCCCTTTATTGCAAAACTTTGGAATCGGCTGTCGGATATATTAAAAAAATACCCCGGGCACTTCCAAACTGCTTTTTACTGGCTCATCCAGATGAGGGTATCTGCGGCATCGAGTGCTCGCCTTCTTTTTTCCGCCCGATATACAGCGGCAGCACCTTGTACCATGCCAATCATATCCTGGATAAGGAAATGGCTGTCGACGACAGAAAAAAAGATGATCCCGCCAGTTCAACGGTTTCACGTTATGCCGCCATGGGGGCACTGATCGATAAATATCACGGCAGAATTGATATTTCCCTTGCCGAGCAAATGCTTTCCGACCATACCCGATATCCGGAATCGATTTGCGCCCATCCCCGCCCCAATGCCGTCTATTCCAAAACTTTGGCGAGTATGGTTTTCCAGCCTGAATCCAAAAGCATGAAGATTGCCTTTGGTAACGGTTGTGAAATGCCTTTTGAGAGTTATCGATTTTCGGCATCCTGATCATGTATAATTATCTTATCAATATATTCCCTATGGTGTTTCAGACGTGTCCGTAGTAATCCCGGTGTACAACCACTGAATATGCATAGTCTAAAATGGTGCCCCAACTGAATACCGGAAGATCGAGCTTTTGCTGAATTGCCCTGGCAAATGGCTGCATTCCCGTACACTCAAGCATGATGGCCCCTATACTTGAATTTTTTTCGCAAAAATCGACACAGGCATTGACCATCTGTTTCTCCTGAATTTCATAAACGGCTTCAGGTTTATCAGGGCGTACCTCCCAGTTCCACAGTTTGTCAAGCTCGGTGCAGCCATAGTCATCGCTTGCACCTGCAATCAGATAATTGCTGCCCAGAACAATACCGACCTTTTGAAGATGGGTCTGGGTTAAGAACTGTTTTTGATAGCAGACAATACCGACATTTTTTTTAGGTCCGATGATCTGCTGGATAAAAGGCACCTGGAGAAGGCTGGACATAAATACCGGGATATCGACGGCATCAGCCACTTCAGGCTGGAAAAAAGCAAAATAACCGCACTCGGCGGCAATGGCCCTGCATCCCATTTTCTCAAGCTTTTTAGCGGCCTTCAATATGGGATCAAGACAGGGAGACTTATCCTCGTGCCAGAGCAGTTGCTTGATGTCAATACCTTCAACGATTTCATATTGAATCGGATAGGGAAAGGCACTTGCATTTCTCACATCTCCCGGGAATCCGGGATAAACATCATCTAAAATCATGATACCAATCCCCATTCCATAACAGGTATGATTTTTTCGTGCAAATATGTGTTTAATTCCTGTATCCAGACCTCGTGATTTTCGATTAATTTTCTATGTTTTTTGAGGACACTTACTGATGCAATTAAGTGGCTTTTTTTAATTCCCTTGTGCTGTTATTAATAATTTCAGATAATTATATGTAAAAATCGAGTAACGAGTGTCCAATTTATCTCCACAAAACTCTGTATCTGCTGATATTAGTGCTAAAGGGTTGTATAAGCCTTTATGATAGTCACGAGGTCTGGTATCACGGTTTTGATAGTGCATGATTACCTCCTTTTATTTACATGCCGCCTGCATGCGATCCAAGTTTTTTATGATTTCATCCGACAATGGTTCAAGGCGCCTCTTCATTTTTGCAAGGGTCGGTTCCCGAAGCTGTCGCTCCATGATCCATCCTCCTTATCCAACAGGTTGTCGTGAATATTGATACTCTCGTAAAAAGTATATCAGATGGAGACTTTTTACGACGCCATAAATATTAAAGAGGCAGCCATGTGCCGATATTTTTTTCCTTGGCCAGGTTGTAAATCGAGGGACAGACCGCCATATCTTCTATAGCAACCCCAAGGTTGGCGGCAAAGGTTCTTTCCCGGCTGGTTTGTCTGCCTTTCTTTTTACCGGTGACCAGCTCTCCTAGTTCCGCATATACATCCGGGCAGTTTTGAAAAAAACCGACACTGTCCTTGTAATGATTATACTGGGCCAGGTTGTCCGTGGTCCACTTGTCTGCTTCATTTAAGGCCTTGCGGGAAAAAAAGGAATCAAAATCCACACAGGAAACAAAGGTGCCTTCATCCACCCATCCCGACCGGATGGTTTCATGTGGTTTTTGCAGGATCGGACCCGAGGTAACCACGATATCACATCCGGTTACGGCTTTACGCGGATCCGACACAATTTCAACCGTAAGACCAAGGGTATTTTGTCCGTATTCGGCAAGGGTTTTGGCCTGTTCAGGCACCGTGTCAAAGGCATAGACTTTTTTTAACGGAAACAAGACATTCATAGCTTCCAGGTTTGTATGGCCCTGGACACCGCAGGCCAGAATACCGATAACGGAAGACTCCGGCCGGGCAAGATATCTGGCGGAAACGGAAGAGGCGGCACCGGTTCTCATGGCCGTAATCCAGGCACAGTCCATGACCGCTAGCGGCAGCCCGGTTTCAGTATCGTTATAAATCAGGAGCCCGTTGATATAAGGCAGCCCTTTCCCGGGGTTGCCGGGATACCCGCTTACCCATTTGACCCCGGCGGAGTTCATGGCCGGAATATAAGCCGGCATGGCATGAATAAAATTATCACCCTCCCCTGGATGTATCCCTGGTTTGGGGGGCATTTCAACCCGCCCCCTGCCCATTTCCTTAAATCCTTTTTCAACGACCTCAATAATATCGGCCATGGGAAGACCGACGGCTGCGACATCTTTATAACTTAAGTAAAGCAATTCTTGTGTCATAAAACAATTCCTTTTTTAAAAATTATTGATGGTTAGTTTTATATTCGCGACAGGCATACCAAACCCATGGTTGAAAACAAGGTTGGATTGAACCGCCTTAAATTGAAAAAAATTTATAAAATTCCGGCTTGACGGTCAAAAATACAGAATTAAATTTGAAAATAATTTTACGATTGTTTAAAAATAATTTCAAGATTTTTAAAACAAACTTTAAAGAACTGTGGATTTTACGAGGTGTTAACGAATAGATATTAAAATACTTGCCAAAACAATATCTGAAAAGTACAGTGTTTCCATAGGTGAGTGTCGGTCATGGGGTCGAAGAAAAGTGGTAGTGAAGACCAGGCGTGCAATGTCTCGTGAATCGGTGTCAGAGAACTCGCTTATTCCCGGCTTATGTTTTTGACGTATGTGCCTCAGGCGGTGATGTGGCTTCCGAAAGTTTTTTTAATACAGGATATAAGGCTGGGCACTAGGGTCGTTTCTCACGCGCATTCATTATAAAGGAATTTGATACATGAATTTTTCTCATATCATTACTGCGGTGGACACCCATACCATGGGCGAGCCTACCCGGGTTGTAACAGCCGGCATCGGCCACATCCCCGGAACGCGAATGCATGACAAAAAAAAATGGCTTTCCGAACATCGGGATCACATTCGACGGATGCTGATGCTGGAACCCCGTGGCCATCAGGATATGTTTGGCGCGATCCTTACCGAACCGGTATCTGACAAGGCCCATGCCGGTGTGATTTTTATGGACGGGGGCGGGTACCTGGACATGTGCGGGCATGGGAGCATTGGTGCGGCAACGGTTCTCCTTGAAACCGGAATAATTCCCCGTGAACGGAAAGAAGAGAAAATTACCCGGCACATCGCTCTTGATACGCCGGCCGGATTGATTCATGCCCGTGCCGAGATGGAAGATGGCCGGGTGGCGACAGTCACCATTCGCAACCGGCCATCATTTTTTGAATCATCCACTGAAGCCTTTCTTGAAACCATCGGACCGATAACGGTGGATATTGTCTATGGCGGCAATTTTTTTGCCCTTGTGGATGTTAAAAAACTGGGGCTTCGGGTCGAACATGCCAACATTGAATCCTTAAAACGGCTGGCCCTGGAGATCAGAGATCAGGTCAACCAAACCTTCAAAGGTGTGCATCCCGGTACAAAAGCATCTGACGAGGTTGCCCTGGTGGAAATTTATGAAGACGGCAATCCCCCTCGTAATATTGTGGTATTCGGTCGTGGGCAGATCGATCGGTCCCCCTGTGGTACCGGCACCAGCGCAAAGATGGCGCTGCTCCATCATAAAGGAAGGCTGAAAATTGGGGAACCGTATGTTTACCAAAGTATTTTCGGATCGGAATTTGTGGGAAGGATTGTCAAAGAAACTACTGTAAATGGAAAGGATGCCATTATTCCGGAAATAACCGGGAGTGCCTTTATTACAGGATTTCAGCAATTTGTTGTGGATGAAAATGATCCGTTTAAATATGGATTCAACATATAGTCCCCGTACGTATACTTTATTTTGTCGTATTAACAGAATGTTATGCCTTTTTTACAATGAAAAATAATCAGGCGGGAGCACCTCGCTGGTATCGAGCTGTTCGAAGGCGGCAGTTAAGTGTTCTTCCATTTCCAGGACAGCCCGTTCGGCGTTTTTTTCTTCCAAGGCTTCCACAATGGGGCGGTGTTCGGATGAAATAAAATGACGCTTCAGCTTGAAAAAGGGATCATAAAGGATAAGATATATTTTCATTTTTTCCAATAATTGATCTATATACCGGTAGAGCACTTTGTTTCCGGAAGCCTCTGCAATGAGCAGATGGAAGGCTTCGTTATTTTCGTTGTAATCCTCTATGTTATCGGCCTTAAAGATTTCTATTTCTTTTTGGATGATTTCATCCAGTTTTTTTAACTGTTTTTCCGTAATATTTTCTGCTGCCTTCCTGACGGCCATTTTTTCCATTTCTATTCTGACTTCATAGGTCTGTTCGATCTCGGCAATGGTGGGGCTGATGACAACGGCCCCCCTCTTGGGCATAATGGTCAGTAATCCGTCATTTGCCAGACGCCGCATGGCCGCCCTTACAGGGGTTCTGCTGACACCAAGCTTTTGGGCAATCGTTTCTTCCACCAGCTTGTTGCCGCTCTTTATATATCTTTTAATGATGGCATTTTTCAATTTTTGATATATTTCTTCTTCCGTCGACATTTTTCTCCAATTTAGTAATGACCGTGTTTTGGGGTTTTAAAAGATTTTTACAACCCGCATATCATCTAAAAAATACCGATATTTTGTCTCCAAGTCAACATACAAGTCAAATCCGTATGTGTATCTTTGTTTGCGCCCCTTAATAACTTATCATAAAGGGAAATAAAAAAATATTGACTTGAATACAATTATCGTATACCTAAATGGTCGACTTCTATCCCCGCCAGCAACGGGAAATTGAACCCGACAAATTTCAAGACTATATTGCGTGCGCCTTGGAATCTGTATACCGTGTGAATTAAAAAGGAAGGGACTGGCCGGGCATTGGAAAAAATTTTACACCTTCCGGTTTGAACGACAAAATCGAAAAATGATGGGAGAACGGGATTGTCTATACCAACTTACCAGGTTTTAAGTGATAAACAGGTGCAGATCATACATGCGCATACACTGGATATCCTGCAAAATACCGGCATGGTAATTCAGCACCGTAAAGCACTGGAACACCTGGCGGAAGCAGGCGCCAAGGTTGATTTTTCGGCTCAACGGGCTTTTTTTAAGCCGGGCGTGGTGGAGCAGGCGCTGACTGCAATACCCAAAAAATTTCTTTGTGCGGGCCGGGAAGTGCAGTTTGATTTTATGGTAGCCCATGATGCGCCCCCCATATGCCGTTCTACCGCCGGAGCCGTTAACCTGTTGGACCTTACAAAAAATGAAGTCCGGGGCATAACGTTACAGGACTGTCGGGAAATTGCACACATTGTGGATGGATTGGAAAACACTGCTTTTACGGCAACTCAGACCCCCTGTGATGCCCCCTTGCCCGTTTATGATATTCAAGTACTCAAAGCGATGCTGGAATCGGGACGCAAGCATATCTGGGCGCTGGTCAGCAGTTCTGAAAATTTAACCTATCAGATTGAAATGATGCTGGCGGTGGCGGGTTCCGGAAAAGCCCTGGCAAAGCGCCCCATATGTCACGGAATTGTTACTATTCTGGATAGGTTTATTTTTCCATATGATGAGATAGAGCGTCTTCTGGCCTATGGGCGCTACAATATCCCGGTCAAGGTGCCCATCGTGCCGATGATGGGTGCCAATGCACCGACAACGATTGCCGGCACCATGGTCCAGGCCAATGCCGCGGCCATTGGAAGTGCTGTGCTGATTCACTATCTGTGTCCCGGTACGCCCACCTGGTACTATTTTTTCATTCAGGCCATGGATAAATGCACAGGAGGCAATATATTCATGAGCCCGGAAATTGTTCTCTGCTCCCTGGGGCTTATCCAAATGGCACGCTATTATCAGCTGCCGGCAGCGCCGTCTTCCTTTGAAGCCACAGGGGCAAGACTTGACGATATGCTTTACGGCAATGGGGCCTCGGTCAGTCTTTTTGCGCTGGCAGGGGCCTTTGAAAATGCGTCCACGGGGTGTGCCGATATGTCCATGGCGCTGAGTAAACAGGGGTTGGTCATCGGCGACGATATCTGGGCCCATACCCGCCGTTTGCTGGCGGGCTTTTGTGATGAACCCGATGCCTTTGCACTGGATGCCGTTAAACGGGTTGCCTCGGGTAGCGGCCACTATCTCATGGATCCCCATACCATGAAATTTTTGCGAAAAGAGGCGCAATTTGTTCCCGGTACCATGCCGTATCGGCCTTTTGATCGCTGGCGTGAAGACCCCAAATCTCTGGCCGGTGAAGCCCAGGACAAAGTAACCCATTTGCTTGAACGGCACAAGGTGCCCCCCCTGGAGAAATCACTGCAAAAGGAACTTGACCGGATCGGACAGTCGGCAATAAAAGCGCTCTTGAAATGCTGAAGCATCAATCTCTGATGCCGTCACCATGGCTTTGTTGATATCCGGATTTATGCGTATTTGTCAAAAAAAGGAGAAAAATATGAATACCGAGCAGGCAGCCATTGCTGCAGACAAATCAAATATTACCATAAGACCTTCGGGTGCATTGGGCCTGCAGGGTCTCAGTCACGAGCATTGCACCAGGATCCATGAGGCCAGCCTGGAAGTGCTGGATAAAACCGGTGTTATTGTTACCAGTTCAAAGGCCCAGGCTATTTTTGCCGGCCATGGCGCCAGGATTGACAAGGCCAAAAACAGGGTCTGCTTACCCCCTCATCTGATTGAAAAGGCCCTTGCCACAATCCCCTCAAAGATCTGCATTCCCGGTCGTGATCCTTCCGGAGACTATCACATGGGAGGGGACAGTCTGGGATTTGTCAATTTTGGAACCACCGTATATATCAATGATCTGTATACCGGAAAACGTAGAAAATCCGTTAAAGAAGATGTTGGCCAGGCCACTCGTCTTCTGGACAAGTTAAACAGTATTGAGATTCTAATCACGGTATTGAGCTGTACGGATAAATCGCCGGTGACCGAAACCCTACATGCCACGGCAGCCATGCTGGCCAATACCACCAAGCCGGTGGAAGCCGTACCGCCTACAGCTAATTTAATCCCCAAAATGGCCCTATTAGGTGAAGCGGTTGTCGGGAAAACACAATTTCGACGGCGACCCTTCTTTTTTACCGGGGTTTGCGTGGTAAGCCCGTTACAACTGGTTGATGAGTGCAGTGAAGTCCTGATGGCTGCAGTGGAGCATGGTTTCACCACCAGCGTGCTTTCCATGTGTTTGGCCGGAGGAACGTCTCCCATCCATTTGGCCGGAACAGTGGTTCAGCACAATGCGGAAGTCTTAAGCGGTCTGGCTCTGGGGCAATTGTTAAAGCCCGGGGCACCCATGATATACTCAAGCTCTACCACTTCTCTTGACATGCGTTATGCAACGGCTGCGGTGGGATCACCGGAAGGTACCGTGCTGAATGCCGCATTGGCCAAAATGGGTCGATTTTACAATATACCGGTAAGGGTTTCCGGCGGATAGGTTGACAGTAAATTGTGTGATGCCCAGGCTGGTTACGAATCTCTGCTTTCAGCGCTTCCACCCGCATTGGCAGGTGCCAATCTGATATATGGAACCGGAATGGTAGACAGCGGAATGACCCTGGACTACGGCAAAATGATCATGGATGATGAGATTAACCAGGCCATCAAATATGTTGTAAAAGGTTTTGAGGTCAATGATGAAACCCTTTCCGTAGGGCTTATCAAGGAGATCGGTCACACGGGGAATCATCTGGCACACCCGACGACCTTTCACCATTGTGGCGATTTCATGGCACCTGAACTGATGAACCGCGAGAATTATGACCAGTGGATGGTAAAAGGCGGAACCGATGTTTATGAAAGGGCTTTAGATAAGGCCAGAGATATTGTGGAAAATTATCAACCGCCTCCCATCGGCGGGCAGGCTCAAAAAGAAATTGATGAAATTATTTACGAAACGGAAAAAGAACTCGGCGTGATCCTTTGATGGAGACTTTTGCTTAACCATCTCAAATGTTTTTTACAAATTCATCATACCTTGATTCAGGCTGCCGGGGCATCGGATATTGAATTTTCATGATTACAGGAGGTAAAAATGAGGGAAGTGACAACAAGCAGCGGTGATGGTTGTAAAATCAGACTCACAGAAGATGAACTGCGTAAAGATATTGTTACCGGCAGTGAAGATGCCGCACGTAAAGGGAAAATAGACGGGCTTACCGAGGCGGAAATCAACCATATGGTGGATATTTTCCGCCAGCCCGGCAAAACCGTTTCTGTGGAGCCGGGCATGGAAGTCATTGTCACAGATGATGGGGCCGGTATCAGTGCCAGCTGGGGCAAGCCAAGCGCCGGTCATGCCCTTCCCATGAGTGATCACCAGAACATTTTAATGTACGAAAGGGTATACTGCGGGGATACCTGTGGTCTGGGATTTCCGGATTATAGCTATAAACCGGTCAAGTCGGCCATCGGCTATGCCCGGTCCCATTATAAAACCATATCCATGCTCACCACGATTCCCCTGATATATGGATCTCAACCCAATATGGGGATGTACTATCATCCCACAGGCCCCATTGAATCTCCTTCGGATTACTTTAGAGCCTATGATTTTGAAAAGGCATTTCAGGTTCAGGAAGATGCTGCTCAGATGATGCGAAAGGATATTTTTTATGTTGCCGAACAGCTCTATGAAATTGGCTGTGAAGCGATTAACCTGGATACGACCGGTTCGGCCGGTGACGCAGAGTTCTGGGGGTGTTTGTCTGTGGTGGAAGATATTAAATCTAAAATGCCCGATCTGCCGGTTGAAATGGGAATGGCCGGGGAGATGATCATGGGGCTGCACAGCAAAATGACCTATAAGGGCAAACGGTTAGCCGGCATGTATCCTCACCAGCAAGCTGAAATGGCTGCCAGGGCAGGGGTTGATATTTTTGGTGTGGCGGTTAACTCCGATACCGCCAGGAGCACCCCCTATAATCTGTCTCGAACCGTCACCTTTACCAAGGCCGCCGCCCTGCACACGTCCATTCCCATCCATGCCAACTCCGGAATGGGCGTGGGGGGGATGCCCATGACATTGCTGCCGCCCGTGGGGTGCTCCACCCGATGCGCAAAGGCCCTGGTGGAGATTGGAAAAGCCGACGGGTTGTAGGTTGGCACGGGTGACTCCCATGGTGTCGCCATTGCTCAAATTGTGTCATCCTGCATGGGTGGCGTTCGGACGGCCGGAGATCTGGTCGCCTGGATGCAGCTGACAAGAAGGATGAAAATTGATCAGGCCAAAGATTATGTCGCGGCAAAATTGAATCTAAAGCGGGAAGATCTTACGGATGAGGCCATCATGGCCAAGGTGAGATATGAAAAAGGCCTTGGCTCGGTGATTCCGGATCATGATGAATATACGGGTATGGCGGCAAAATGTAAAATTGCAGAATTGCTGGATATATCGATTAATTCGGTTAATCTTTTTCAAAAACATCTGCGCCAGTGAAACTATTTTTTTTAGCCGAGTCAACCTCGTGTTTGACAGTTGTAGGTTAAAAAAGAAACGCGTAATTTCAACCCCCCTTTTTACATTGCGAACTATAGGAAATATCAACAATAAGGTTGGAAATGCAATCAACCATGAGACAATCCACGCACCGATCCATACGTTAAGAAGTTATGCGTGATCCCAATTCCTAAAAACGTGCTGACCAATAACACGATGCAGGTCATGAAGATGGATAGCAAAAAGGACGTTACAAAACCTGCATAGCGTGCGGGAAGCTTAGGTAACCCTAAAAAAATGCGTGACGAAATTTTTGATATGCTCATAAATTTTCCAAAAACCGGTCAAGCAAAGCGCCTCCGGGCAAAGAAACGGTGCATGGAGAACACGACCCCGGACAAGGTCGGCGGGGATTGTTGGTTTTATTGGCGTAAACACGTACGGCTACTCTCCAATCACGTATATCAGTCTGTCTGCATTTTTTT
>Ga0307991_1000684_pt1 | contig 24269 bp, 15 predicted proteins | sample EllFjometagen131_FD_203146 | JGI IMG/M metagenome (GOLD analysis project Ga0307991, IMG submission 203146) | Marine microbial communities from Ellis Fjord, Antarctic Ocean - #131 | ecosystem: Environmental > Aquatic > Marine > Unclassified | place: Southern Ocean | collected 2014-10-08 | reverse complement strand
TTCAGATAAGGATCAGGATGACTTTCTTCCAATATTTTCACAAGCTGTCGAGTATCCTCAATTAGGCTGTCATTATCAATATTAGATACTACTTGACCATTAGTATTAATGCTAATAAAATTAAATATTAGCATTAATACTATTGATAATAAATTCGGAATACTTTTTTTCATTTTTATAACTTTTTAGTTTATGCCTTTGTGGAGCTAATTTTTCAATTTATCCAGTACTTCCTGAGCATTCTCATTATCAGGATTCAGCTCAAGGGACTTTTTATAATTTTTAGTGGCCAACTCTATCTGACCATTCTTCATATACGCTTCTGCCAGGCTATCGTAGACATTAGATGAAACAGTTTTAGTAATAGATGCTATTCTGATCTGAGCATTGCGGCAGGATTCAGGTAGGCCACTTTAATCACTGTCCATCCCGTGGACAGAATAGAAATAATAATTGCAATAAAAAGTGAAATCACAAAAGCAACCAGGCCAATATCAACATGAAATGCGAAATTCTGAAGCCAGCGAGCCATTAATATGTATGACAATGGCCATGCAAAGACTATTGCAATAAGTATCCATTTAGCAAATTCTCTTGAGAATAGCAACATAATCCCCCCGGGTTGTAAGCCCAGAATACGCCTGGTAATCATTTCCTTTGTACGGCTCCTGGTTGTGAATGATGAAAGCCCGTAAAGTCCAAGGCAGGCCAGAAGAATAACTAATGCCGTTGAGAATATCAGGATATCTGCAAGCCTGGCATCATTTGCATATTGTCTTTCTATCCTCTCAGCCAGGACTGAAGAAGTGTTCAGATAATTCGGTGATGCATCAGCAAAAGCATCATCAATAAATTTCCTGGTTTCAGTTAACTGGCCCGGTATTATTTTCACTGAAAAATAATTCGCTCCCTGCATTTCAGACCTTCCCATATTAGTATTAAAAGCAAGCGGCTCAACAGGCAAATACAGAGAATGAAAATAGAAGTCTTCCATAAGCCCTATAACAATACCGGATTCTTTTTCATGATTAAAAGACAATCTTTTTCCCAAAGGGTCATCCCAACCAAGTAAGGATGCTGCTTTCTGGTTTATTATAAACCTGCTTAAGGTATCGGTGGATCTCTCCAAAGAAAACTGTCTCCCTTCGAGTAGATTTAATGTGTAGAAATCAAAAAAGTTATAGTCTATACCTGCCCTGTAAATGTTTAGGTTTTCACCCTCTTCTTTTCCTTCCCAGTATGCTGTATGGTTGGAAGTAATATTTGCAGGCAGATTGGTTGATGTTGTGACAGCCAGAATCGCAGGATTAGATTTTAATCTATCAATAATAATATCAGGATTAGAACGTATTACAGGATCCCTGACATATATATTTATGATATTGTCGCATTCAAATCCAAGGTCCATATTATTAATAAAGCCTAGCTGTCGCATCATAGTTATTGTTGCAACAATGGCTATCAGTGAGATAGTATATTGTAATATTACCAGTGTACTTCTGAGACGATTCGTTTTTCGTTTACCTGAGAAACTGTCAAATGTACCAGTCAGCAAGTTGACCGGATTAAATTTTGACATATGAATAGCGGGATAAAGACCTGCCATTATACCTGAAAGCAATACAACAATCAATACCCAGAAAATATTTGCCGACCCGAAAATCATTGAGAAAGATAATTCCCTTTGAACGAAATTATTAAACACAGGAAGTACTAGCAAGATAATTATGAATGCGAGTGCCAGGGCAACGAAGGAATGAAATATAGCTTCGCCCAAACCCTGGAGAACAATATCTATTTTATTTGCACCTGCGACCTTTTTAATTGCGATTTCCTTCCCCCGGGAGTAAGATCTGGCAGAAGCCATATTCATGTAATTAAAGATGGCTAAGAGAAGAATAAATATACCTATTGATGACATCAAAAAAAGGTATTTAACATCACTTTGCAAGCCTACACCAAAATTGAAATTTCCACCAAGGTGAATGCCGGAGAGTGGGTGCATCAGTATTTTTAAATCCTGCATATCTTCATCAAGGTATGTCTTTACAATAGCTTGTAGTTTATCATCAATATCTTCAGGACTAACTTCGTCATAGACTTTTACATAAGTTTGAAAGGAGAAGCTATTCCATCTGTCAGTTCGGTCTTTTCCGCCCCTGATGATATATAAGGACTCAAAACCGGTAATAAAATCATATTGGAAATGTGAATTATCCGGGACATTCTCAATAATACCCTTTACAGTATAGCTATACATGTTATCACCTTCTATGACTTTGCCCAGAGGATTCTCGCCTCCAAAGTATCTTTCTGCTGTCCTCCTGGTAACAAATAATGAAAATGGCTCACTGAGGCAAGCTGATAAATCTCCACTTACTACATCAACACTAAAGACATTAATAAAATCCGGGTCTGCGAATAGTATTCCTGCCTCAGAAACTTTCTGGCCATTATACTCAAATACAGATGGTCGTGTATCAAACTTCGTGGCATATTCAATTTCAGGAATATTCATTACCAGGGCTTCTTTAAGCGGACCCGGGTTCACAAGGAAAATATCCGAACCCATGTAAGTATGTCCTGGCTGGGAATGGGCAATTCGATAGATGTTGTTATAATTCTTATGGTATCTATCATAGCTTAACTCATACCTGACGTAAAGGAGTATCATAATAGCACAGCTTATCCCCAGAGAAAAGCCAAAAATATTAATTAGAGATAAATTCCTCCATTTTATGTTTATACTTAGAGATCTTAAGTGATTGTTCCTATTCATATTAAGGTATTTTACTAATCTCTTCAAGGGCACGTAATGCTGTTGCATAGTTAGGATCAATTTCCAATGCTTTTTTATAATTTATAATTGCTAACTGCTGGTTACCATTTTCCAGATATGCTTCACCAAGACTGTCATAAACATCTACTGATTCAGGATATGCTATTACATTGGCCTTAAAAACTGCAATTGCCATCAGTTTATTATCCTGACTGAGATAATCATAACCAAGTTGATTTATAGCTGACTGGTTCAGTACCTCAATATCAATTGCCTTTCTTAAACCAGAGGTAACTATTTTTTCGGCTTCTTCTGTTTTGCCATCAATGAATAGTTTTTCAGCTCTTACCAAATCACTGTTACATTCGCTATAATTTGAAATTAACCTATTCTTTTTTGTTGTATAGTAATTCTCTGCGGCAATTTTTGCATTTTCAATTGCTATTTCCAGAGCTTTATCGGCTGAAACTTCAATATCTGGTTTTACTCCTACTCCTTCCCAATTTGTACCGGTAACAGGATTAATGGCGCGCCCAAGAGGTATTGATATTCTTAAATCTTCGTATACAACCCATGTGCTTTTGGGGTTTGCTCCGCCAGCAGATACTTCACCAATTATTGTTGCACGATTAAGAGCCTGTAAATCGTACGCAAACTCTTCAGCTCCAGAGAATGTTTTATTACTGGTTAATACAAATAATGGTATATCTACCATCTTCTTCCCAGGGATCTCCTGTTGTGTCCAAAATTCATCTGTACGATCCCTGTCTCTCCAATAAATACTATTGATATGTGTAGGATTCTCAAAGAAGTAGCTAAACAGGTATGCCATATACATCGGGTCACCACCGCGACTGTTATATCTAAGGTCAAAGATAATCGCATATGTATTTGAAAGGAATTTTAGTGCTGCTGAGAGAACTTCTACGGCCTCCTCAGAATACATTACAGATTCTATATTTATGTATCCAACATTTCCATCCAAGATTTCAACCCTGTTCAATCCGAAATTGTCATACTCCATGTCAATCCGATAGATAAGCCTGTTTAGATTTCTGTCTTCATTCGCTTGTTTATCCGGGTTTGATCCCACATACATAAATAAGTGCTTGTCGTTACTAATTGATCGCAATTCACTTGTTATCGTATTTACAAACTCAGTTGGATCAGTGATGTTTTTGAATGCACCTTCCTTACGTCTTGATTTAAGATAATTTTCCATTTGAGAACCAAGTTCCGGGATAACATAGAAATTACTTAATAGCTCACCTGCTCTTTCAATAGCTTCTTTTTTATCTGATTTTGTTAGAACTTCTGTTTTTTTCTGTGCCGGCGCTACAAGGCTGGAAAACATAATGATAATGAAACTGAAATAAATGATTCTAATTTTCATCCGTTTAAAATTTTATAATTGATAATATTCTAAATATGTTTGACTGCATTATACCGCTCCGCTTGCTGTGTCATCCAGGAAACCTATTGGATCTTTCTGAAGAATTCCAAAAACCGGAAGCGGAACTTTAGATTATGTAGAAGACTGCTTACAAATAGAATTGTTTTATTGAGACAGGTTTTAAAAGATAATCAAGAGCATTCACTTTAAAAGCTCTTAAAGCATACTCATCATAAGCTGTAACAAATATTATCTTACCACTATACTTTACTTTTTCAAGCCTTTAGTTCTTTTTCTAAACAAGGGGTCCATTGATTGAAAGACTGAAATTATCTGATCATCAGTTAATAAGTCAAGCTGAGTCAATGCTGCCTGATCTGTGCGAGAATTATTTATCTGGTTTTTATTCAGATCCATCCAATTTGATAAATTCTCCATTGCTTTGCGGCTACCCCTCGAATGTTTGCTTTTGGAATTAAGGTCTTTCCTGTAAACCGGACTAAAAGCAAGAGTGAAGTAAGGATTTTCCGAAAATATTATTTCCGAACATTTTGCCCTGAACTCATAATCACGACAGGTTGGTTCAAAAATTAATCTATATCGATTATCAATTATGTGCCTTCCTTCGTGGCAATAGATACTTGCCTGAACAAGAAGTGATTCAAATTTTGATATAAATGTCAATCTGTTTTCAGGTTCACCCTCATCTCCGGTTTGCAATGATTTAAGCAAAGCACTACAAGCGTTAAACTGCATTCTGTTTACGGTTCCAGGAAAATATGAAACAGGGCTAATTATTGAATTTTCCTTATCCTTTATGGTCAAAGTTTCTATTTCTTCCAACCATTTCGATTTCAATTCAGGATTGGTGATCCTGTTCCACATAGTGATGGGTTTTTCAGAATAGGCTCTTCTCATCCGGACAATCATTGAAGATGAGCTCCATCCTCCCAAACGCCCTGTAGGGCTATCCAGAAACCAGCCATCGTATGAATTTGCATACATAAAATCCAGTGAGACATAATGAACATCAGCTGAATAAGCATATTGTTCTACCTGTACATGTTCATCGGAGACAGTATGGGCAAAAAAGAACAATCCGGTCTTACCCATGCTAGTGTAATATGGTTTAACTTTCTTAAAAACTGTTCCAAATCTTTTATATAGTTCTTCTTCAAACCTGGATTCTCTGAAACTATTCTTTCTACCATCCCATGACAGATAATTCCACAAATCCATCTTATAGTTTGCAAGAGAATCGTAAAAATCTTCTCTTTTATCTTTGCTTAAACCATTTAGCGCTATACTGCGGTGATAACTATCTGAAAGCGAATCAACATTCCTGCAAAATTCATAATACTGTATAATGTCCTTTACATCTGGCCCACGGTCAAGGTTAAAATTATCTGCTTTAGCCAACAGGTACGAATAATGATAAAAGCGCGAGTTTGCAAGTTCAACAATAAGTGAATTCATTTTGCCTTCCTGAAGTTTGTTTCCATCCCATGCTAATAGTATATCTGACAGATTCCTTTCAGTATTATAAAGCATTCCTGTTGCGTTCTGATCTGAAGAAATGCGAAAGTATCCTTCCCATGCCTGGAAAGCCAGATTTCCTTTTCTTAGCAACAGCGAAAGACCTAGCTGAACTTCACATACATCAAGGCTTCCCGGGCTTAGTCGGTTTATCGAAACAACCTTGTCTAAAGCTAACAACAGAGGTTCTTTGTCGATTTTTTCACCCATTTCTATTGTACAAGTTGCCTCAGCTAAAACAATAGTAGCCTCAGCTAAATCAATCTTATACTGATCAATCTTACTTTCACTATCAGCCTTTCTTGAAAGTTCACATAATTTAAGTGCCTCTTTAAAATTGTATGCTTCTTTTTCATAATTAGCGAGCTCCAGATAAAGACTTATATTATCATCATTATAACTTAAGGATTCAATAATATATCTTCTTGCTTCTTCAATATTTTGCCTAATATGCCAGGATAAATAGGCAAGTTTGCTACATGCAGCAGCTTTATCATTCTGAGATGAAGAATTATCATTCAATATGTCTAAATAATTGCTCATTGCATTACTGTAATTGCATGTCCTGAAGGAGCTATAAGCCTCATCTAGTTTACTTTGAGAGAATAATGAAATAAAGCATAATTGAAGTATAGCTAATACAAAGAATCTCTTAATTAATATTTTTCTATTGAAACTTTTCATTATTATACAGATTATGTAAATAAAATAGATGCAAATAATCATGCATCCGAGAACTATCATGTTTACATTTTGTCTTTAAAGTTTATTATAGGGCTATGGTGAGAATTAATTATTTTGTTGATTATTTTTTGAGTTGCACTCAACTAAAGTAAGATGATTCTTATAAACAGCTTCGCTTGCTGTGTCACACAGAAAATCTACTGGATATATCTGAATCCAATAACCGGAAGTGGAACTATTGTCTATGTAAAGACTGCTTATAAATAGAATTGTTGCATCAGCCAGGATTGAATAAGATGTTTTATAATTTTAAAGAAAGAATCTCATGACATGCTATGTTTTAATATATTCTAAAGAAGATCAGTCTTTTATAAGTTCGAATACCAATAATCCTTTCCAATCACAATCAAACAGGGATCACCGACCAAAGGGAAGTAATCCCCAGACCAGGAACCAACCGAAGGGAAGCAATCCTCAAAATGCAATATAACTGTCAGGTTTTTGGCATTATTTTTGGTCTATTCAACTTGCATTCCCTGAGAATACCATGGAATTGTTTTCTTATTAACAAAACTATTTTCTTAAAACCCTTGTAACATAAAATTTATTATATGAAAGTTATAAAACTCATAATCCCGGCCATCGTTATTTTGCTTCTTGGCTATTCCTGCGAGAAAACTAAAGATGAAGAACCCGGACCAACGGAAATTAATCTAACTGAGAAAGGGAAAATACTGGTTGAGGCAGATAACCTGTTTGGAATAAACCTGTTTAAAGAAGTTTTAGAGGCTGCAGAACCTGAGGAAAATGTAATGATCTCTCCCTTAAGTGTATCCCTGGCTCTTGCCATGACCTATAATGGAGCCGATGGTGATACAAAAGAAGCAATGGAAAAAACCCTTGAGTTATACGGGCTTACTGTTGATGAGATCAATGAAAATTATAAGATGCTGATAGATGCCCTGGCAAGTGTGGATCCGAAAGTTTTGATGAGCATTGCCAACTCCATCTGGTATGAACAAACTTTTAATGTGGAACAAGATTTCATAGATGTTAATCAAGACTACTTTTATGCTGAGGTTTCATCACTGGATTTTACTAATCCCGATGCCGTTACTACCATAAATAATTGGGTTGCTGATAAGACCAATGATAAGATCACCAAGATTCTTGATGCCATACCTGCCGATGCAGTTATGTATCTTATTAATGCCATATATTTCAAAGGAATATGGAAATATGAGTTTGATGAATCCGATACTGAAGAAAAGCCCTTCTATTTAAGTGATGGAACAACAAAGAATGTTCCCATGATGGTTCAGGAAGGATCATTTAATTATTCCTCAAACGATATAATGCAGGCAGTAGAAATGCCATATGGGGCGGGCAATTACAGCATGATAATTTTGCTTCCCCAATATAATAAAACCCCGGATGATATCATTGACCTGCTAAGCAATGAAAACTGGAATAGCTGGTTAAGTGAGTTTTATGAAGCAGAGAAAGTTCAGATACATTTACCGAAATTTAAGTTTGAATATAAAAACCAGCTTAATGATGAACTGATAAATATGGATATGGGAATTGCTTTTAGCAGTACTGCTGATTTTTCAAAAATAAATCTAAACGGGGGATTGTTTATTTCCAGGGTGATACATAAAACATTTATCGAGGTAAACGAGGAAGGCACAGAAGCAGCAGCAGTTACAATGGTTGAAATGGGTACTACCAGTACCGGAGAAGAAACAGTTATTCATTTCTATGTTAATCAACCTTTTATTTTCGCCATAAAGGAAAAATATACAAACACTATAATCTTTATGGGGAAAGTAATGGAACCTGAATTTGAGGATTAAAAAAAGATGTTAGTGAATCTATTGAATATCATTTGGATATGTCAACTTCCATGGGGCTCTGATTTTATCCATTATCTGCATTATTAGCAGTGATTCGTTTAATGGCATACAGGGTGATTCTTTCAGCCCTTTTTTCAAACATCTCATAACTTCTTCAGCTTCATAGGTTAAACCGCTCTCTATTGTTGGCTCTTTAATAACTTCGACTTCCTTTTTATTAATAACTAAAGTTGCTTTTTTTGGAACCGCAAAAATCTCATCAATCTTTATATATCCTTCTGTTCCAAAAATATAAGCTTCATTAACAGTCTCTGTGCTTAAAGCAAAGGATAAATTGGCTATTTCACCTTTATCATATTTCAAAAGTGCAGCACCTTGTTCATCAGAACCAAATTCTCCAATATGTCCGTAGCCAAATACACTCTCAGGAGGTTTCTCAAATATCATTGAAGCAAATGAGATAACATAAACGCCAAGATCCAATAAACTTCCACCACCAAGTTCTATATTTAATTGCCTGTCGGAAGCTTTAAATTCGCGCTTTATACACCAGGATGCATTTACCATTCTTATTTCGCCAATTTTTCCACTCTTTATCCAATTTTGAATTTTTTTTATTAAAGGAACATGCCTGGTAGTCATAGCCTCCATTAAAAATACATTTTCTTCCCGGGCAACACTTATCATTTCTTCAGTTTCCCTGGCATTTATGGTTAAAGCTTTTTCACATAACACTGACCTGCCTGCTCTCATGCACATGACACTATTTTCCAGGTGGAATGTGTGAGGAGTGCCAATGTAAACAACGTCAACATCATCATCATCTGCCAATTCTGAATAAGATCCATAAGCTTTCGGGATTCTATGTTCTTCTGCAAACTTTTTTGCAGTGGCAACATCTCTTGAGGCTACAGCAGCAATCTCTGCTTCAGGTAATGTTCTTAAAGCGTTGGCGAACTTACCTGATATATGACCAGTACTTAATATTCCCCATTTGATTTTTTCTGACATTTTTTTTCGTTTTTTTAAAAGGTGTTTTTATATAAAAGTTTATTGTAAAAGAATTTAAAAATAATCTAATTTAATTATTGAATTAATATTATCTCTAAAAATCAAATTATTTATCAGGCATATCTTCAGAATATAAAAAGTTAGATGTTTTTCATGAATGATCTATTTAACTTTTCACTGCAAATTAACAGGTTTTTGGCATTGTTTTTGGTCTTTACTACAGGTATTCTCTGAAAATACTATGGATCAGTTTTCTAAATACCAAAATTATTAACAAAACTATATGTAATATAAAACTTACAATAATGAAAACACTAAGATTGGTAATCCTTGCCTTTATTTTACTTCTTGGCTATTCCTGCGAGAAAACCAAAGATGAAGAACCCGGACCAAAGGAAATTAATCTAACTGAGAAAGGGAAAATACTGGTTGAAGCGAATAACCTGTTTGGAATAAACCTGTTTAAAGAAGTTTTAAATGCTGAAGAGCCTGAGGTAAACGTAATGGTCTCTCCATTAAGTGTATCCCTGGCTCTTGCCATGACCTATAATGGAGTCGATGGTGATACAAAAGAAGCCATGGAGGAAACCCTTGAGTTAAACGGGCTTACTATTGATGAGATCAATGAAAATTATAAGATGCTGATAGATGCCCTGGCAAGTGTCGATCCGAAAGTTTTGATGAGCATTGCCAACTCCATCTGGTACAAACAAACCTTTAATGTGGAACAAGATTTCATAGATGTTAATCAAGATTACTTTTATGCTGAGGTCTCACCACTGGATTTTACTAATCCCGATGCCGTTACTACTATCAACAACTGGGTTGCCGACAAGACCAAAAATAAGATCACGGAGATACTTGATCAAATTCCTGCTGAGGCAGTGATGTATCTTATCAATGCAATATACTTCAAAGGAATATGGAAATATGAGTTTGACGAATCTGAAACAGAAGAAAAACCCTTCTATTTAAGTGATGGAACAACAAAGGATGTTCCCATGATGGCTCAGGAAGGATCATTCAATTATTTCTCAAACGATATTTTACAGGCAGTGGAAATGCCATATGGAGCAGGGAATTACAGCATGATAATTCTGCTTCCTCAAAGTAATAAAACCCCGGATGATATTATTGACCAGTTAAGCAATGAAAACTGGAACAGGTGGTTAAGTGAATTTTATGAAGCGGAAAAAGTACAGATCCATTTACCAAAATTCAAATTTGAGTATGAAGATTCACTAAATAATGAACTCATTAATATGGGTATGGAAATTGCTTTTTCCCCGTATGATGCTGATTTTTCAAAAATAAATCCTCTTGAGCAATTATATATCTCAAGGGTAATACATAAATCTTTCATAGAGGTGAACGAGGAAGGAACAGAAGCTGCAGCAGTTACTCTTGTTGAAATTAGTAGGATCATTTCCGAACCAGAAACAGGTATTCATTTCTATGTCAATCAACCTTTTATTTTCGCAATAAAGGAAAAATATACAAACACTATAATTTTTATGGGTAAAGTAATGGAACCTGAATACGAAGATTAACTGCTTTACTGTATCACTGTATCACCTCTTTTTGACTGATCCCAGTAATAGCTAGCCATTGCAAAACGGAGTTCGCTGTATGTAAATTCATTCCCAAGGTGTTTTTTTATTGGTCCAAGGTTACTCGTTTCCAGTTTTTGGGATGCTTCAATAACCTGTTGCACTTTTTTTTTATCAACAAAACGGGAAATATCAATAAGTCCTTTTGCCACATAAAAAGCTAAATGTCCTTCAATGGTAGTTATCGCGAATGATCGTTCTACAGCAATTTCTTTTATCGTTTTTCCTTTTTTAAACAAATTATAACTTACCTCTTTTGTATCGGGTCCTTTTTCTTTTTTGCTCTTCTTTTGTGCTTTTTTATAATCCTTACTACTTCTTTTCACCAATGTTGAAACATCCTTTTCACTGATCATGCTTTTTCTATCTTTATAAAGATTGGTATTCAGCAGATTTCCCTTTAAAAGTTCAGTACCATTTATGGCTGAATTTATCAGAGCTTCAGATTTATACATCGCCTGAAGTTGTTTGAAAAAAAGCAATTCAATATCTCTTAGTTCATTCAGATAGGCTTTTATTCTTTTTTGCTTACTTAAGTTGTTTATCTGGTTGAAAATGCGTTCTGAATTTTTTTTCAGTAACGGTTCAAAATAATCTTTAGCCGCTTTCACCCTATCACTTAAAATTAAAAGATAACCTGAATACTGTGTACCAATTATCTGGCTGAGTTGACCCAAAAATTTATCGGCAACCTCTTTTAAAGGTATTAAATCAGTCTGTAGTTCCCTTGCCCAGTTTTTATATTGTTGTTTTATCGACTTTTTATCATCTTTAGTATAACTTTCAGCGTGATATTTAACTGAATTACATAATGGCTTGAAATCAAAGGCTTTAAAAACAGCATCTGCGACAAAATGAGGTGTTTCTTCTTTTAATACTTTTTCCAATACATCCTGAGTCTCTTTCACTTTTAAAAAACCTGTAAGTGCCCCATCCTGTTCCAGTCCGGATAACGGAACCGGCCCGGTAAGCACTAAACCATCCAGGGAGACGAGGCGTGAGAGAGCAACATATATCTGTCCCGGGGCAAAGGCTCTGGAAACATCAATAATAGCTTTTTTAAATGTTAATCCCTGACTTTTGTGAACAGTTATTGCCCATGCCAGTTTAAGAGGGTAATGTGAAAACGTGCCTTTTATATTTTCTTCTATCTCGTTTGTCCCTTTATTGAGACTGAATTTTTTATTTTCCCAGGTATAATGTTCCACCACTGCAGGTAGTGTCCCGTCATTAAAGCTTACTTCAATTCGGCCGGAAGACAAATAACTAATTACTCCTATTTTCCCGTTAAAATATCGTTGTTCCCCGGAATAGTCATTTTTGATGAACATAACCTGCGCCCCTTTTTTAAGTTCCAATTTGAACTCAACAGGAAAAAGGTATTCATTAAAATCACCATCAATGTCCGCATCATAATTAAATATTTTCCCCGGCAGGTCTTTTAAAGTTTGCCCGTTTATCTCGTCAGCTTTACGATTATGAGTGGTTATAAATATATACCCATCATCTTTTCCGGGTTTAAACGATGGTTTATAATGCATGTTTAACAACTCAATATCTTCTTTCGTAAGAGAATTATCCCGCAGGTTGTTAAGTAAAGAAATAAAGACTTTATCCGATTGACGGTAGATTTTATTTAACTCAATAAGTAAAGGTTTATTTTGCTGTAAAGCTTTCGCATTAAAAAAATAAATCCCTGGATAATATGGATTAAGATAATTCCATTCTTCTTCTTTTACCACAGGCGGTAATTGCAACAAATCGCCTATAAGTAACAATTGGACACCACCAAAAGACCTGTTTTTTTGTCTTTTAATATGACGCAGGACAACATCAATAGCATCAAGCAAATCGGCTCGCACCATACTTACTTCATCAATGATCAGAAGCTCCAGCTCTTTCAACATTTTCCGCTTCGAACTGTTCATTTTAAGATCCTTGATAAGGGATTGTGGTGTATTGATCTGTGTTGTGATATTAGATTCTTTTAACTGGTCATTGGAAGGAATAAACGACCCGAAAGGTAATTGGAAAAGAGAATGGAGTGTAACTCCTCCTGCATTTATTGCTGCAATTCCAGTGGGAGCAGCAACAATGGAATTTTTATGAGTATACTCAGAAATATACTTCAGGAAAGTTGTTTTTCCTGTTCCGGCTTTTCCGGTTAAAAACAGGTGGCGGTTTGTTTGGTTTATTAACTTGGATGCAATAGCAGCATCAGAATCTTTATCCCTTATTGTCATACACACATACACAAAAAAATGATATAGATCAAATCTAAAAAAATAATATCTGAAAAACAGGTTTTTTTATGCATATTTGATAATTATTTTATTGCTATGATTAATAGAAGATTAGCATTCTTATTTTTGCTGTTTTGGATAATCATTCCCGTGAATCTATTTGCCCAGGATCAGCTTACTCAAACAATTCGCGGTGTTGTAGTGGACAAGCTATCAAAAAGCCCCCTTCCCGGAGCAACAATTGTTTTATTAGGTGGTGACACTACTACCGGAATATCATCAGATGTAAATGGAATTTTCCGACTTGAGAATGTAACTATTGGCCGGAGAACCATTCAGATTAGATTCCTTGGATATGAACCCATTACAATAAATAACCTGATCGTAACTTCTGCAAAAGAGATAAATCTTTATCTTGAAATGGAAGAAAAAGCTTTCACTGCCGAAGAGGTTGTAATTGTTGCACACAAGTCGAAGGAACAACCAATAAATAAAATGGCAACTATCAGTGCCCGTGCTTTCACAATAGAAGAAACTGAAAAATACGCCGGTAGTCGCGGTGATGTGGCAAGAATGGCGATGAACTACGCCGGTGTATCAGGCGCTAATGATCAGAGGAATGATATCATTATCAGGGGAAACAGCCCATCGGGAGTGTTATGGAAGCTTGAAGGAGTTGATATTGGAAACCCTAATCATTTTGCAACACAGGGAACAACGGGCGGACCTGTAGGGATGCTTAATAATAATAACCTCAGAAACTCCGATTTTTTTACCGGAGCATTTCCTGCACAATACGGAAACGCTTTATCAGGTGTATTTGACCTAAAACTCAGAACAGGCAATAACGAGAAACATGAGTTCCTGGGACAGATTGGTTTCAATGGTTTTGAAATTGGTATTGAAGGACCGGTAAATAAAGAAACCAGAAGTTCTTTCATTGCAAATTACCGCTATTCTACTTTAGGATTAATGAATGAGCTGGGAATAAATTTTGGCACCGGTGGCGGAGTTCCTTTTTATCAGGATATTATATATAACCTCGTATTCCCTATAAAAAAAGGTAAATTATCCTTTTTCGGTTTGGGAGGAACCAGTCATATCTCTTTGAAAGCTAAAGATAAAAATGGGGAAAATATTTATGCTCCCGGTGATCAGGATATATACAACGGTTCGGAGCTGATATTCAATGGCGTTTCGTATTCAATTGTGCACAACCCTAAAACTTATTCAAAACACACTGTTTCCATACTGTATGAAAACGGATGGACACAGCTTGACACGTTGGATTCAGATTTTGCACCATTTATGTATTACAAAGACAGATCATCAACAATAAAGTTGTCTTACAATTTCATACTTAACAGAAAAATTAATTCTCAATTATCTTTCCGTACGGGAGCAACTATTGATCGTATGGGATTTAACCTGAATTCGAAAGTATATTTATCATCAGCTCATGAGTACCAAAATCTGACCAATATCGAGAAAACCCTTTCCAACGGAGTTTTTCTTATCAGGTTATATAATCAGTGGTTATATAAATTCAATGATAATCTCTTTATTACTCCTGGTATTCACCTGCTATATTTCGATCATAACCAACAAATATCGGCAGAACCAAGGTTAGGAATTCAATGGAAGTTAAACAACAGGATGAAGTTCAATGCAGGTTGGGGGTATCACAGCAGAATATCACCCTTATACACTATTTTCCTGGAAACCCGCCTTCCGGATAATTCATATATTGAATCAAATTCAGATCTCGGCTTAACAAAAGCTAACCATTTTGTAGTTGGATATGATAATGTTTTCAGCAAGAATATCAGGTTTAAGGCTGAAGTATATTATCAACAACTATTCGATGTACCGGTTGAGCAGAAAAAAAGTGCCTTCAGTATGTTAAATACCGGTGCCACCTGGGGAGTTGAAGCTTTGGATAGTCTCGAAAACAAAGGAACAGGAAAGAATTATGGTATGGAGTTTACACTTGAAAAGTTCTTTAGTAATAACTACTATTATCTATTCACTCTTTCACTGTTTGAGTCAAAGTATACAGGTAGTGATGGAATTGAAAGAAATACTGCATTTAATGGAAATTTCGTTATTAATTCCCTTGTAGGGAAAGAATTTAATCTGAATGAAAGATCGGTGATATTTTTCGATTTTCGTCTTACATGGGCTGGTGGCAGACGCTATACACCGGTAGATCTGGAAGGTTCTATAGCTAAAAATAGTGCCTTCTACAATATGATATACATGGATGACCAGGCATACTCAAAGAAATTTTCCAATTATCTAAAAATTGATACTAAACTTGGTTTCAGGAGCAACTCGAAAAAAGTTACCCAGGAATGGCAATTGTATATTGAGAATGTAACCAATCATAAAAATGCATTATTGCAAATTTATGAAGCTGAAACCGAATCCGTAAAAATGACTTACCAGCTGGGATTTTTCCCTGTAATGCAATACAGGATTTATTTTTAGTAAACATTCTTTAACCTGTACTATTCACTCTTAAATATTTTTTGTAATTTTAGTCCAAACAAAAATAAACTATTATGGAAGTACTTGAATCTGAAAACACCGGTCAGGTAAAATATGCCGGTTTCTGGTTACGCTTCGTCGCCTATTTTATTGATAAAATCATTCTTAGTGCGATAGGGTTTGTTATCTCGCTCCCTTTTATCGGAACTATTATCTTCTCCGGTATCGCTATTTCTGAACTTGACGAGGGCGATGGGTCAAAACTATTTGGTGTGGCAGGCATAGTAGGAACAGTATTACTGCTTATCATAACAATAACCGCGGTAGGCTGGCTTTACTTTGCTCTAATGGAATCGTCAAAACAACAGGCAACATTGGGCAAGATGGCGCTTGGCCTGAAAGTTACTGATATGGAAGGAAATAAGGTGTCTTTCGGAAGAGCAACAGGACGCTATTTTGGAAAAATTTTATCCAATATGATTTTCATGATCGGTTATATTCTTGCCGGGCTAACAGAAAAAAAACAGGCTCTGCATGATATGATCGCCGGTTGCCTGGTGATAAGGACATAATATACTCGTAACCAGACTACAAATCGGGTTAACAAACAAACAGCATGCAATTACTTCCAAATTCCACCTGGTCAGCATTCTCAATAAGTGCAGGTCCTACATATGTTTTTCTCGCCTGATCAAGAGGTATTGCTTTCCCGGTTAATAGTATCACTAACTTATCTTTTAGTACGACGTCCTTTTCTTTCACAGGATTAACTACATTACCCTTTTCCAGAAGGTCTCGTATTTTGCTTTGTCGCCAGTAGCTATAAGGTTCAATATCCCGTAGCAGGTTTTCAGCAAGACGGAATCCACCTACTCTCCAAAGCCGTTTTGCCAGTATTGGTGACTCCTTCATTATCTCCCTCATATTATTGGAAGACATCCAGAGTACAGTTACAGGAGATTCTGCACTAACTTCAGCTGTTCTGGGCAAACCTGTTAAACCAGCCATTTCACCAATAAAACTTCCATGACTAAGAACATCCAGTACTTTGACCTTATGAGTTACTTTTACCGTACCGCGTGCTATAAAGTAAAACCCATCACTATGTCCTCTTTCTTTGATTATTTTATCTCCAACCGAATAGACTTTAGTCTGGAAAAGATGGACAATCATGTCCAGAGTAGTCGGGCCAAGACCCTGCAACCATTTAACATCTTTTAATAACTCAATTGCATCAGGTAAATCAACTGACGGAGGCGAATCCATTAATCTCTTCATCCTTTCTTCAATTTTAGAAATCATTTTATCTGCCTCACCGCTTTCCAGCCTGCCATTTTTCTGCAATCGTTCAACAGTCCTCCTTTCGTAATTCAGCATAGACCGTATTGCCTGACGGGTAGCTACGGCTATGTATATTTCCGGAAAACTTTTTCTCAGGTTTCGCAGGAATGTTTGCCCGTGTATCCTATTTTCATTGATTTCCTCTTCGATAATTGCGAGTGTTTCTTCTTCCTCCTTCTTGTTTTTATCTGAAGTATCTGATTTCAACTGTCTTTCTATACTCTCAATTAGTTTCAGTGCCTCTTCCTGTGCATCAACAAATCCCCTGGCACTGTCATAGCTAATAGCAAGCCGTTCAAAAAATGCCCGTTTAGCAAATTTTCCGACTAAAGGAAGCGCTTGCATTTTATTAAGCAATTTTGGGGTTTTCCAGGATTCCTCAAGATCCTTTCTTTCTGAAAGTGATATCATTCCTCCTGCGTCCAGAATATCACTAATGCCATCTGATAGGTTTCTTACAGAAATAGGTCCCAACAACCCATCCCTGAACTGGTGCCAGTAGGCACTTTTTTCTTTTTCCAATACACGTCTGCGTGTTTCAGCAATTGTTTCAATTTTCATGTCCTGTTCATCATACTTCTCTTCCTCTAATGGCAAATAATCCTTTACCGCTTTCCAGTTAGCCTTGCTCATAAACCTGTCCTCTTTCAACTTTTCAATTGTATTTTCCGTACTTTGTCTCAGGTATTGGTTAGCATTTGACAGCATTAAGGCCTTTGCAGGAGATATTTTCGTTAAACCCAGTTTATTTACAAGAATTCCTATAGTTGTTGCATTTACCAGCAATGTAAGAGTAACAATTCCGGCTGTTAAAAAAAGAAATTGATTCCTGATCTCTTCAGGGATAGCGCTCTCGTTCGCAACAATAAGTGCAAGTGCCAATCCTATGGCACCACGTAATGCACCCCACCATAATACATAAGAATCTTTTCCGGATAATCCGTACCCTGTTCGTTTCATCACCGGGAAGAACATTGCAATTACAATGGCTCTTATGATGTGTATCCCAACATAAATTATTCCAAGGATCAGAAAATCTCTGCCGGTAAAAACAACTCTAAGGGCGATAACCACACCAACAATCAGGAAAATAAGTGTATTAGCAATAAAAGCCGCCAGTTCCCAAAACTCATGAAGGAAATGTTCTACTTCAGGACTTATTCTTGTCCGGCCTATACTTGCCATTGCCAGTCCTAGTGTTACCAAACCAAGTACACCGGAAACATGGAAAAAATGTTCACAGACATAAAAAGTCATATATGCAGCTGCAATTATCACACTAATCTCAACCAAGGCATCATTAAACACCCTCCTGACCCAGTTAATAGTAATACTCCCGATAACAACACCAACCAGGATTCCTCCTAACGCTACTCTAAAAAATTCAATGATGGGTGAAGTTCCGGTAGCTTCACCAGTTATACCTACTAAAAAAACCATGAACAAAACGATGGCTGTACCATCATTAAGCAATGATTCTCCTTCGATAAGGGTTCCCAGTTTCTTGCTTGCCCCCAGGTCTTTCAGAAGAGACACCACTGCAACAGGGTCAGTCGCACTCACAACCGCCCCGAACATAAGAGCCATTGGCCAACCCCATCCCGATAATCCTATCCCTGCCATATCAATTCCTATAGCAAGAGCCCCTGTCAATAACATGGCAATAATAATACCGGGTATAGCAAGTATTGAAGCATTACCAACTGATTTTTTGAATGTATGAACATCCATTGCAAACGCAGCCTCAAAGATCAATGTAGGCAAAAACACAAAAAGGATAACATGCGGATCAATGTTACCCGCCCATTCCACTGCATTACTTAAAAACTTAACATTAACATGAACCGATCCGACAGACCATGTGTCAAACCAACCAATGCGTGCTGCAATGCCAAGCCCTATGCCAATAAGAAGTAAGCTAACAGTAAAAGGTAATGGACTTTTTCTTAATCCCTGCCGTGTAGCAGCACCAATTATCAGCGCAAGGATCACAAAAAACAGGGGTGACATATTGCTCCCATGCTCTTCTGCATGCTCTTCTGCATGCTCTTCTGCATGCTCTTGTTCCTGAACAACTTCCTGTTCGTGTCCGGTTACTTCAATATTATCCTGGTGTTTTTCTTCCTGGGGTAATCCGAAACTGTAATATACACCAACCCAACAGATAATAATTGTAAATAAAAAGATGAATTTTGTCGATAAGAAGCGCTTTTTTTTCATGATCTGTATAAATTTCCTACAAAATAGTAAATTGATTTGAATTTCAGTTCAATATTAAAGAATTGCATACAAAAAGTAAATTTTAGTTAAATTGCGTTTCCCTTCAGAAAGTTTCAAATTTAAATATAATGAATAATTTTTCCCGTATAACTGCACTCACAGGGATGTTTTTGTTACTTCTATTTTCAGGAACATTGCTGTATGCTCAGCAACCGAAAACTTATGAACGATTTGAATTTGAGCTTCAATTTGATCTGTTACCAAAGTTGGATCTTGAGATCAATCCTGAGATAAGATTCGGTAACTTTTTGGAATTCAGCGAACTTATCATGCAGGGAGGACTAAGATATAAACCTTTTAAGTTTCTTAAACTTAGTGGATATTACCGTTTTATCGGGGATTATACCAACGATGATCCTGAATATCTCCACAGGTTTGCATTTGATGCGGAACCAAAATATGAAATTAACCGCCTTGAACTGGAGCTCCGTTTAAGATATGCAAATTATACTGACTTTGCCGGAGAAACAGTAGATAATAAATCCTATTACAGGTACCGTCTTCAGTCTAAATACGATATTAAAAATTTTAAATTTAATCCATATATTTCTTGGGAACTGTTCCAGAAAAGTGATGAAAAATCAGTTTATAAAGGCAGGTATGAAGTTGGTATAGAATACGGATTTAAGAAGAATAACGAGCTGGAAATATTCTATTTCCTGCAGGATTATTATAATAAAGATAAATTGCATCATATTATAGGAATAAAATATCAGCTTCAGCTATAGCATTTGAATGTAAAATTCACCATTTTCATGAAAAGTTTTTTCCCATCCGATACATATTTCACCCCTTCCTACATCAGGAGGAGGTTCTTTAACAGACTAATTAGAAACTTCCGTTTGTTTTTTATTATCAGGTTTTTACTTCTGGTGTTTAAGACCCGCCGATTAGCAGTAAAAGGCAAATTAGACAGACAGGCGTGGGCAATTTCATCACACAGTGTTTTGAATCTGATCGAAAGTTTCAGTGGCAGGTTTCACATTGAAGGATTAGATAATATACGTAAGGCTGAAGGACCTGTTGTTTTTGTAAGCAACCATATGAGTACACTTGAAACAATGGTCTTCCCTTGTATTATTGCTCCTGATAAGAAGGTTACTTTTGTAGTGAAAGACAGCCTTGTCAGTCATAGTGTTTTTGGTCCGGTTATGCGTTCACAAAAACCAATAGTCGTAAGCAGAACAAACTCAAGAGAAGATCTTGCTTTGGTTATGAACCAGGGGGAAAAACTACTTAAGGAAGGAACCTCAATTATTATTTTTCCCCAAAAAACAAGAAAAGTTGATTTTGTTTCGGAGGAATTTAACTCACTGGGAACAAAATTAGCCGGCAGGGCGGGTGTTCAGGTAATTCCGATAGCAATCAAAACCGATTTTTGGGGAAATGGCAAATTCATTAAGGAACTTGGACCTATTAATGCTAATAAAACAATTTATATGGCTTTTGAAAAACCAATGCACATTCAAGGAACAGGTAGAGAAGAACACCAGGAAATTATTGAGTTTATCTCCGGAAAAATGGAAGAATGGAGGGACAAAGAGGAGAGTAAGAAGTAAATAGTATGTAGTAAACAGGCAGAGAGCAGAGAGCAGAGAGCGAGGGGGCGACGGAGCGACGGGGCGAAGGAGCAACGGGGCGACGGGGCGACGGGGCGAAGAAACGCAGATATTCTTAGCGGACTTTGCGATTTCTTTGCGACCTTTGCGGTAAAATATTATTAAAAAACAAACACATTATGAAGCATTTTAGTTTTTCTTTCAGATTATTTGCCTCAATTTTTCTTTTAGTACTTACATACGGATGTAATAACCCGGTATCAGAAACCCAAAAAGATGCCAGAATAATAAAAATTGATTCTCTAAAACAGGCCGGATATGAGATCATTGACCTGCATGCACATCTTAAGGGTGGACTTACTATGGAACAGCTTCTGGAGCATTCTAAAAAGACAGGGATCAAATATGGAGTTGCAGCCAACTGTGGTGTAGGATTTCCTGTTCAAAACGACTCTGACTTGAATAAATATTATAATTCGGTTAAAGATTACCCTGTTTACCATGGTATGCAAGCCGAAGGCAGGGAATGGATAGATGCATTCTCACCGGATACAATAGCTCTTTTTGATTATGTGTTTACTGATGCACTTACATTTTTTGATAACAAAGGGCGAAGAACAAGATTATGGATGAAAGATGAAGTATTTGTTGAAGATGTAGATTCGTTTATGAATTATTATGTCAACCAGATTGTTGAGATACTAAACAATGAGCCAATAAATATTTATGTAAACCCTACTTTTCTGCCTGAAATCATACTTGAGAAGTATGATGAATTATGGACAATGCAGCGAATGCATAAGGTTATTGATGCATTGAAAGATAATAATATTGCTTTGGAGATAAATGCGAGGTACAAAATTCCTTCTGCTAAATTCATTAAAATAGCAAAAGAGCATGGTTTAAAATTCACTTTGGGCACAAACAACGGAGCAAATGATTTGGGTTACCTTGAATACAGTCTGCAGATGATCGAAGAATGTGGGCTTGAACCAAACGATTTCTGGAAACCAAATAAGTGATGCATTGTAAAGAGCGAAGTGCAAAGAGCAGAGGGCAAAGAAAATTAAGGAGCAGTATTGCAGTAATACAGTATTAAAAAGCTTAGAAGCTGGAGAATTGTCTTAATATCAGACTACCAGTTTTTTAACCTGGTCAGCGGCTTCCTGTAATGTAATTGCTGAGAAAACTTTTAGTCCGGAATCATCAATAAGTTTCTTACCCTCTTCGGCATTTGTTCCCTGCAAACGGACAATTACCGGGATAGAAATATTTCCTACCGAATGATAAGCATCAACAACACCCTGTGCTACACGGTCGCAGCGAACAATTCCTCCAAAAATATTGATCAGGATTGCTTTAACATTGGGATCTCTCAGGATAATGCGGAAGCCTGCTTCCACTGTTTCAGCGTTAGCTGTACCTCCTACATCAAGGAAGTTAGCAGGATCGCCTCCTGACAGTTTAATAATATCCATTGTAGCCATAGCAAGACCAGCGCCATTCACCATACAACCAACATTTCCGTCAAGCTTTACAAAATTAAGACCATACTTACCTGCCTCCACTTCAGACGGATCCTCTTCAGAGATATCCCGCATCTCTTCGTAATCCTTATGGCGGAAAAGGGCACTGTCATCAATATTCACTTTACAATCCACCGCTAAAATATTATCATCCGAGGTTTTCGTTACAGGATTGATCTCAAATAGAGAAGAGTCACTACTTTCATAAGCTTTGTAAAGAGCTACAACAAATTTAACCATTTCTTTAAATGCCTTACCGCTAAGCCCCAGCTTAAAAGCAATTTTCCGTGCCTGGAATGCCTGTATTCCTACTTTTGGGTCAATCTCTTCTTTATATATCAGATGCGGTGTTTTTTCAGCTACACTTTCAATATCTACTCCACCTTCAGTAGAATACATAACAGTGTTCCTGCCTGTTGCCCTGTTGAGCAACACACCCATATAATACTCTTTCGGTTCAGATTCTCCGGGATAATATGCATTCTGACCAATAAGGATTTTTTTTACTTTTTTCCCTTCAGGACCGGTCTGATGGGTAACAAGTTGCATCCCGATCATTTTCTTTGCTATTTCCTTAACCTCATCAATAGTTTTAGCAAGTTTCACTCCACCCCCTTTACCACGTCCTCCTGCGTGTATCTGTGCTTTAATTATCCATTTCTCCGATCCTGTTTTCAATTTTATTTCCTTTGCAGCTTCAACTGCTTTTTCAGGAGTATCAGCAACTATTTCAAGAGGCACATTCACTCCAAAACTCTTAAGAATTGATTTTCCCTGGTATTCGTGTAAATTCATTATAGAGGCTTTTTAATTAAGTTTCCAAAAATACTCTTTTTGCAACGAATCTCAAAAGGATATTGCTCATTTACGCATTCAATCATTTATTTATTCCAAAGTCCTTATCTTTGCCTAAAAGCAGAACCAAAACAAAATGAGAAAACTGAAAAACAGTGAACTTGGAAGGAAATCGGTTAATGAGTACAAAAAGGCAGACAAATCGCCTATTATTGTTGTGTTGGACAACGTGCGGAGCATGAACAATATTGGTTCAGTTTTCAGAACTGCAGATGCATTTCTTGTTCAGGCAGTTCACCTTTGCGGAATTACGGCAAAACCTCCACACAAAGATATTCAGAAAACTGCTCTGGGTGCAACAGAGTCAGTCCCATGGAAGTATTATGAAACAACAATAGAAACCATTAATCAATTAAAAGATGACGGTTATATCATCATCTCGGTTGAACAAGCTGAAGAAGCTATTCCACTTAGTGATTTCGTTGTAAAAAAAGGCAGCAAATATGCCCTGGTATTCGGTCATGAAGTACGTGGTGTTGGCCAGGAAATTGTTGATTTAAGTGATTACTGTATTGAGATACCACAATTTGGCACAAAGCATTCATTTAATATATCGGTAAGTGCCGGGATTGTACTCTGGGAATTATTTAACCGATTAGATTTTGGAAAATAATGCAAAAAAAAAGCCCCGAAATTCGGAGCTTTTTATTCTTTTAATAACTATTGTTACTCAACTATTGACTTAAAGTCTGCATTTTCGAAATACTTACCAAACTCCATATCAGTTTTAGCAAAAGCTTTAAATTCATCATTAGCAGCAACAGCAGCTTTCAGATTTTCTATCATATAATTTTCATCATCCATACGTGCCCCAACAACAGCTTTCAGATAATCGCCCCATGGACACTCATGATCAATAGCCTCAAGTGTGTTCTTCGCACCTGTATTATTTCCATCAAGCAATTTAGCAAGAGCTGAATTGAATGAAGGTTTTGTGCCGAAGTAATTCACAGCATCCTTGTAATTTCCATTAATAAGATTAATAGTTCCCAGACCGAAGTTTGATTCGTCAGTTAGTTTTTCCATTGAAGTAAAATAACCCTGTGCTTTTTCAAGGTCACCCTGAACAAGAGCTACAAACCCCAGATTATTTTTTACATAGTCAC
>Ga0307991_1000683_pt1 | contig 24294 bp, 11 predicted proteins | sample EllFjometagen131_FD_203146 | JGI IMG/M metagenome (GOLD analysis project Ga0307991, IMG submission 203146) | Marine microbial communities from Ellis Fjord, Antarctic Ocean - #131 | ecosystem: Environmental > Aquatic > Marine > Unclassified | place: Southern Ocean | collected 2014-10-08 | reverse complement strand
TTTGATATTTTTTAATTATATTCTTATCGTCTATTACTAATAAATTTTCATCATTCCTTTCTCCGGCAGAAGCAGTCCAATTATATGACCCTGTAATAACCATTTTATTATCTATTACCGCAAATTTATTATGCATAATATAATTGTTTGAGCTTATTCTTATATTTTTTATGCCATTATTTATAAAGTAACGGGATTTAGTATATTTAGCATTAACTTGTGAGCGATCTAAATATATTTTTACATCCACTCCCCTGTCTTTAGCTTTAAGTATTGATTGAGCTATTTCTCTATCAGTAAAAGTATACATAGCAATATTAATAAATTCTTTTGCATTATCTATATTTTTAATAATTATTGATTCTGGATCATCATAAAGAGAGAAATAAAGTTCTATTTTAGCAAAAGCATTAAAAGAAAAAATAAATAATAAACTAATAATTAATATGGTGATAAATTTGAATTTAGTTTGTTTTTTGTAAACAAAAACATTCATAATAAGTTCCCCTTTTTTAGCTTATTTATTTTTTAACTAAAAGGTTTTTAATTAAAAAGAATTATTTTTTAGGGACCGGATAATAAGTTCTCAACATTTTATATTCATATTTCTTTTAAGATCGTTATCATCTTCTAAGAGGTCTTCCTTTAGGACGCCTATCTATTATAGTAATACCTAAAGCCGCAACTAACCGGTTAAGAAATTTCTCAGGCCTATAGGTTTTCCCCAAAAAATTACTGAACTATTGACTTTGTATGCCTTCCCTATTTCTTTAATCTAATAAATAATTAAGATCATATTTCTAACTATTTATCAAATTCCTAACTATTTTTATGAAATCAACTACTCTTGATGCCCATTCTTTTGCAGGAGCATCAAAATATTCACCTTGATAATTATTCGGTATTGAAAAACCTTTTAATTTTTCAAGTTTTCTCTTGAAATCATCTCTATATTTTTCTGTACTTTCATTGTCATTTAACCAACCAAAATTAATTCGCAACACCCCGTTAGAAAATACAGAGTACAGAGATCGAATACTTATCTTTAAAAATTTAGGGTTAAAAGATCCACATGTAACACCGGTTCCCCAACTTACTTGGTCAGCTCCTTTTGAAAATTCATAAAGAATTTTGATAGATTCTATTTCACTTTCTTTAAGTTTATCTTTTGCGTCTTTAAAGAAACTTTCTTTGTTCCATTTTTTTCTGGTTGATGTTGATGTTAAATCTTTTTTGACTTCTGAACCGTACAATTTTGGTATCATAATCTCATATTCTTTGTATTTATAATACTCTAGTTCAATTCCAAAAATATCAAATTTACTGTTTTGGTTAATGAAAACAATTAAGTCTTTCAGTTTATTATGTAGTTTATCCATCAAGACAACAAATCTAAAATTCCCATCATTTAAATTTCTTTTTATATTTTCTATAAGAATAGATATATCATCATCAATAATATCAAAGAATTCCTTTAATTTCTGATTGAGGTTAACATTAAACTTCTTGTTAATTTGGTTTTCTATAATGCTTAAAAATTCATTAAAATCGCTATAACCACGCCACAAGGAGGCACCATAATCTAAAACTTGAGCGACAACTAATCTCTTATCAGGATTTTTATACAGTTTTGTTTCAATAATGTATATTTCTCCGTCCTTATCAATTCCCAATGCATCGATTGGCCCGCTGTTTGTTGGAAATTCTCTTGAGACAATTAATAATCTGATATCTTCTTTAATCTCGTAAAGAGGTAGGCTTTCTGGATTATTGTAGATATATTTCTGCAAATAATCCTCCTGTGTAAAAGCTGATTCATCTATCTTTTGGGCATTCTTGCCGTTTTTTGAAATTATAATTGCCATGTTATCCTCCATGTAATTTAATTAATATTTAATAAGGAACATATTGCATTTATTCTGACTTTAGTTTTTTACTTATCATAAAAACAAACATGTTTATTTATAGAAAATTAGAAAAATTATCGAATTATTAAATTATTGTGAAACAAAGAACCGTCCCCTATTTTATATATATTTTTTAATAGTTTAATTTTCTCCCTTTACAGGATCTTACTTTAGAACGTCTATCTATACTAATACTCAAAGCTTCAATCATCTGGTTAGAAATTCCCCAGATACTACCAGACCCTATAGACTTTCCGCTAAAATTACCAAATAATTAACCTGGTACAATTTCTCTATTTATTTAACTTAAAAGCAAAATATTAATTGCTCAAGAAAATGGGATGTATGCCTATTTGATTTAATTTTAGTCATTATTCTAAATAGCCTTTTAATCTTTTACTTCTGCTCGGATGTCTTAATTTTCTTAAAGCCTTACCTTCGATTTGTCGAATTCTTTCTCTGGTTACTCCAAACTTATAACCCACTTCTTCTAAAGTATGAAGATGACCAGTTGCAATTCCAAATCTCAATTCTATTGTCTTCTTCTCCCGGTATGTCAAAGTCTTTAAGACTTCTTCTAATTGTTTTTTAAGAAGAGTATGTAAAACAATTTCTTGCGTAGTTAGGGTATTCTTCTTATCTTCGATAAAATCTCCTAAATAACTATAGCATTCCTTCCCAATAGGAGTTTCTACAGAAACAGATTCTTGAGCAGTTTTTAATATCTCTCTTGCTTGATCTTTGGAACTCTCTATATATTCAGCTAATTCACTAATAGTCTGTTCACGTCTTAACGCCTGCAAGAGATGAGAAGCTGGTGAATCTTTATCTTCGATAAAATCTCCTAAATGGCTATCTTTTTCTTTTCCGATGGGAGTTTCTAAGGAAACAGGCTCTTGGGCATTTTTTAATATCTCCCTTACCTTGTCTTCAGTAATTTCCATATTTTGAGCTATTTCCTTAACAGTCGGTTCCCGCCATAACTCCCCTAAAAGATGACCTGACACCCTGATTAATTTGTTAATGGTTTCTATCATATGAACAGGAACGCGAATAGTCCTGGCTTTATCTGCTATAGCTCTGGTAATTGCCTGTCTTATCCACCAAGTAGCAAGGGTGCTAAATTTATATCCCTTTTTGTAGTCAAACTTCTCTACTGCCCTGATTAAACCCATATTACCTTCCTGGATGAGGTCTAAAAATAGCATTCCTCTCCCTACATATCTTCTAGCAATACTTACTACTAATCTTAAATTTGACTCCACGAATCTTTTCTTAGCTTGATTATCTCCTATTTGGATCCTAGTAGCTAATTCTATTTCTTCATCTGCCTTTAAAAGTTTTATATGTCCTATTTCTTTCAAGTACATTTTTACGGAATCGTCTAACTCTAATTGTTTTACCAATTTTATTTCTAAATCTAATCTCTCTTTGGAAGGATGGATTTTATCGTCTTTCTCTCCAATACCTTTATCCTTGGCTAACAAATTTCCCTCTTCTTCAGTTTCAACTATATCAATTTCAGATTTACTTAGAATATCATATAAATCTTCTACTTTACTCAGATCTGAAATATCATCTGCTAAATATTTCTCTAATTCTTTATAAGTTAAGCATCTTTGTTTTTTACCTTCTTTGATTAATTCTTCAATTTTTTTTTTCTAGATCTTCCTTATTTTTTTCCTTTATTTTATCAAGTAAAATAAGCTGAACCTTTTTTATTGGATATTCAAATAGCTCATACTTATTTCCTATTTCCAGTATTTGCTGAACCCTTTTGCTAGTTAAACTTACTTTCCCTGCAACTTTTTCAAACGTGCCGAACTTTTTATATAATTGAAATATATTTTTGTAGTATTTAATTTTTGCATCGGATATCTTTATTGTTTTTTCGGGAATTTTTTCATTTTTTGGAATTTTTTTAAATGTTACTTCCTTCTGTTCTTTTTTGTGGTCGGGATTTCTGATGCTATTTTTCTTATTAATAGGTATAGTTTTTACTCTTGATTTTGGTAAATGATGATTTTTTTCTGTAAAATCAATATTCTTTTTAACATTATTATCACTTGGTTTATTAATTTTATCTTCAATCTCAATATCTGTTATAGAATGAATTCCCATTTGTTTTAATTTTCCCCAGAGTTTTTCGAGAGATTTTTCGGGATTTGCGTAATATTCACATTCTCTGATAATATAAAAATTCCATCCACATCTCTCAAGCATTCTTTGCCTTTCTATATCATGCTCATATTCATCTTCGCCATGCCAATGATCTCCATAGCATTCAACTGCCAATCTTGTTTTAGTTCCCTCAATAACCAGATCTATTCGCTTACCAGCAACTTGATATTGCGGAATAACTTGAAAACCTTTAATAGCTATTTTCAGTGCGACATCAACTTCAAACCAACTATCAAAAGGTGTTGGTGCTTTTTCAATTTGTCTATTTGCTCTATATGCCTTTTCTTGAAGTGTATCTAAATCAAACCCTGGAAGCAGTTCAGATTTAGCCGGATCTTCAAAAAATTCTATTAATTTTTTACGTAAATCTGTTTGACTTAAATCACTAGTCGTCACAGAATAAAACAACCACTCCTGATCCTTTGCCCGACTGGCAGCAACATTAAACCTTCTTTCGTCTGATGCTTTAGATAAAGCGCCAATCCTTTCATTGGAAGCTGCTACCATACTCATGAAAATAATATCACGTTCATCTCCTTGAAAACTGTAAGGATTACCACAAATAAGTTTCCGCTCACTCATCTCCTCAGCCCCAAGCTCTTCAAGCAACATACCTTCAATAAGTGGAGCTTGCGCATTTCCTTGAAGAGTAATGACTCCCATTGTTTTACCTGTATATCTAATATCCTTGCAACAACTAACAATTGTTTCAACTAATTTCTCTGCTTCCGGACGATTAATAGCCCTATTAGCTTTTCCTTCTCTATACCCATCAGAAACATAAACCGTCTCTACAGGCTCTAGTCTCTCAGGAGGATATTGCCTTAAGGGAATTAAATGTGTTGCCTGGTAGCAGAGATTATTACTGAAACGAATGATTTCAGGCATGCAACGGAAATGTTCCCGCAGAACAATAGGAGCTCCAAAACGTATCCTACCATGTGTAAAAAGACTATCCTCAATACCAAAAGAATCTGCATGATCAAAATCGTATATATATTCTTCTCTTAAACGAAATACTTGTTCACGACTTATACCAACCGCAACCGGACTGATTTGCTTATCATCTCCGACTATAAGTAATTGTGTACCTAAATAAATTAAAGGTAAAGCTTCTGGCCCGCATTGAGATGCTTCATCAACTATGATAAGGTCAAACATTCCAGGCCTAGTCTCGACTGTCTCGTACACTCGATGCAAGGGCATAACCCATGCAGGAATTGCATCTTTACATTTCGATAGTTGTCTTTGGGCATCTTTCATATATCTATTTTTATATTTAGTGTATTTCATACTTGCTTTTTTAAATGCTTCCTGCCACCCGACTAAATGCCTCCTATGGCTTTCGTTCATGCGGTTAAAACAATAATTCCAGGCTAACAAAGCTGAAAGATCAGCTATATTTTTACTGATTAGTTTATTAGTCTGTTCTAAACTTCTTTCAAGACTGGGAAGATCATCTTTATTAAGGAAATCTGTTAACCAAGAATTTGCCCGAGCCCAATACCAAGCATTTTCAAGATTTTTGAATTCATATATTACTTCTGGTATTCCCTGGAGAAGATCATTTGCTAAAAGAGGAGCATTAGCAGATAGTTTATCAAAAATACCTCTTGATTTTTTAATTTTTTCTGAAGTTTCATTAATATTTTCTAATTTCTTTAATAGGACCGGATAAGATTTAATATCTTTTTCTTGGATGATCATCAATAATTCATTATTTATAGAATGTGTATTTAATAATGATGAAAATGACTTAAATTTTTCAATATACTTTTGTAATTTTGATTTTGCTTTATTGAAATTGTTTTTTAATATGATAGCTTGGCAAATATTTCGTATTTCAGTTAATTCATCTATATTATGACACAATAGTTTATTCTTTATTTCCTTAACACAATTCAAAGTTTCTCTTAGTGATTCTAATAAATCACTAAGAGAAACAATTTTACTTAATAGCATTTTCAACTCTTCTAATCTTGATATTTGTAAGTAAAAAGGCTCTGAAGTGTTTTCTGCTCTACCACTCCATAGGTTCCAACAAAAATCAACTATTTCTTTTATTTCGATATACTCAATTAATAATTTTAATTTTTTACAAGAATTACACGGTTCTGAATCAATATAGGTTTCTTCAGTTAAATATTTACATTTACGTATTTCTTTATTTTTTAAAAACCATAATCTATTTTTGCCATCTTGCTCAAAGTGTTTTTTTAATATTAAAGCATCATCAAGTAAGATTTTTAAACTAATGCCGTCAGGTATTTTAACATCAAAACCACTCATTTCCTTAGCTCGTTCTTTCAGTCCATGCATCCTTTCTGAAAAAGTGGATAAAAATTCTTTCCAAAAAACGTCGTTACCATTTAAAACATCGAATGCAGCTTGATTTGTCCAAGATATTTTAAGTTTATTAATATCGGTAATGGCTTCAATTAATTCTATTAGTGAAAATTTAATTTTCTCAACTGCATCATTACTTTTTTCTGTTAAGATTTTCCCATCTATTGAATTCAGTAGATTACTAACTGAATTAAAATCTTTTTCTGCTTTATTGCAATTCTTCACTATTTCTTCAAATTCATTCTGAGAAAGCAAATCTTTTTTTGGATTAGGAATAAATTTTTGATATTCATCTTCAATCTTTGGCTTAAGCAGATTAATATCTTCATGTAAAATCTCAATCTCTTCTTTATATAAAGGCATTTCTTGATCGAATCGAATTTTATCTCTAAACCAATGATATTTTTCTGATTCTTTTTTCAAACGTCGAGCTATCTTTGCAGAGGTTCCAATATATTTCCCAGCAAAAATGTTTTGTTCTAAAGTTTCAGATTCACGGATAGATTTGATCCTTTTATTTATCTGTGCTTTTTCAGATTTAAGTTTTATAATTTCTTTTTCTAGTCTTTCTTTACTCCTTGTTACTAAGCTTTTATTCCATCTGTCCTGTTTATTAAGAATACTGCCAACACTTTCTTCTAGTGATGCCTTTTCCTCTAATCCACTTCCTAACAAACTAACACATAATGGCTTGATTTGTTTTGGCATTTGATGATAGAGCACCTTAAGAGCACGTGGCGTCTTTGCAGTTACCAGTATACGCTTTCCATTAGCCAGAAAATGACAAATCAGATTTGCAATTGTATGGGATTTGCCAGTTCCAGGAGGTCCTTGGACTAATACTCCCTTTCTTGATTGCAGTTTATGAACTATTTCATACTGTTCATTATTAAATGGTTTGGGGAAATATATTGTTTGAGGGATTCTAAAACCAGATAAATTGTTTCCCTCATCTTCGTCATTATCGTCTTCAGCTTGATTAATTTCACAAAGACGAGAAAACTCAGCCGGCAATTCTGCACCAGATTCTATTTGTTCTTTAATTGCTTTTAATGTTTGCACCAATCCTCTGATAGATCTTTTTCTAAGCATTAAAGCTGGAGCATATTCTACAATAGGTTTCTCCCTTGCTGTTTTTCGCCTTTCCAAAGAATTATAGTATTCACCTTGACCTTTATCAGCAAGAGAATTTACAATCGTTTTTAGTAATGGTTCTACTGAGGAATACTCCCAAGGATCATCATTTGCACTAGCTAATCCCTCTATAATCGTTTGCTTCAGGTTATGTGGCTGATTCTCTGGATCAAGCATATCAAGCTCAGGAGTTAACTCAGATCCTTCTACTGCTGGCTTCACTGTAAATTTACCAATTTTTGCATCAAATATTAATAAAGCTTTGGCAGTAATAAAATGTCGTCTTATTATAAGACCAGTAGGGATTCGCCAAGATAAAAATCCAAGGCCAAGAACAAGTTCATACTGTTCGCCTAACTTCTGCTGTTCCTGATAAATAGAAAAAAGTTTGGCATAAACCTTTTGTACTGATTCCCATTTCTGGTGCAGTTCAGACCAATTAAACCATTTTTGCACAACAAATTGTTCCCATGCCTCAGAAACCTCAGGATAATCTCTTAAATAAATAGTCTTATTAACAGTAATAAATTCATCTATTTCTGGGTTTTCCGGATCTGCATCTGGATTTTTTACTTTTTCTTGAATAATGATATTTGGTAGCAATTCAGGTATATCTCGGGTATTATTTAAAGCCATTCTATTAATCCATTGCCCACATATTCTTGGTATACCTTCCAATACTGGCTCTCTATATTTCTTTATTTCAATCCAAATGTCTTCATCATATTCTTCATTTTTGCCCCAGGCTCGTGTAAAACAATATTCTGAATCTTTCGAGATATCACTTAACCAAAGAACATTCTGATAATCATCAATATTTCTGACAACCTTTAATTTCATGTGTTCTAATTCAGTGAGATAATTAATTAATCTAATAGCTTTATCTTTTAATGCTTCTGATATTTCTGGAGATTTAGCATTTTTCATTCAAACATTATCCCTCCCCAATTGCTTTAGTAAGTTGGTCATAAATATTTTTATTTACTTCAAACTCTTGTGAATTTGTGAAACTTTCCCCAATAGGTTTTATAAGAATCCCCTACAACATTTTTTCTGATAAATAGTTAACTAAATTCTATTAATCCAGCCTTCGAAAATGAACTCATTTAATACCGGAAACAAAACTTCAAGTGCTTTTACATTATTTGCGTTATACCCATCATTCATGCTTTCATCAGCATTATCTGTTATTACCCGGAAAGAAAAGCTTTTTATTCCATTTAATTGTGCTGTTTTCAAGACAGAAGAAGTTTCCCAATTACATACTATTGCATTAAATTTTTCGTGTAACTTTTGACTAAGTTCTTTATTGTCTACATCCTTTTCCCCACTGGCAATATTGCCAACCTTTATTACAGTTCCCATGGTTTTCTTGGCCCAATTTGAAAACTCCTTTAGTACTTCTTTTGAAGAATCTTTATTAAATACTGTACTTGTTATAAAATCATCAGGTGTTTTAACTAAATCCTCACCTGTATCGACATTATATTCAAAAGAATTTTCACAACAAACAATATCATTAATATTTATTTTTTTTGTTAAAGACCCAGAAGCACCAATATCAAATATAAAATCAGGTTGATATTTATCAATAATTAATTGTGTTGCAGAAGCACAGCATATTTTGCCCTCACCTGCTTTTACAGTTATTACTTCTATATCTTTTTCCCTTCTAAATGATATTGTCCTGCCAGCTATTTCAGACTCATTATCTAATTTCAATATCTTTTTGCAGATTAGATATTCATCATCACCCGGGCATATTATACCAACTTGAATTTCTGAATTAATCATAAAAATACTAAACTCCTCGAGGTTACTTAATCCTGACTCCCATTTCTTAAATTCTTTAAAGTTATGTCAAATGCGGAAACCCCTTTATTTCTTAGAACCGTTCTAGTGATGTGTACAGATGGATAGCATCACACTAAAATCTACTCTTTAAATACTCACCTATTTCATCCAATCCTAACTCTTGAGATGTGTTTCCACTTCTGATGTAAAATTTTTTACTTTTCTGGCCATTCCTATCTATTGTTTCTAAATATAGTGGTTTGTTCCATCGCAAGATATCAATTATACAAATTTCACTATCATTGATTCTGTCAAATCTTATTGATAATCCTGAAGCACCAAAATTTTCTCCAAATGCATGATTTATGATATTTCTAAGATGAACCTCGAATTTATCCTTATCTCCCCCAAGATAGGCGTAATCATGATCCAGTCCTAGTATTTCTCCATTATCTCCAATTCCAACGATCAATTTTCCACCTTCTCTATTGGCAAAAGAAGATATAGATTTAAGTATTACTTCTTCGAGTTTCTTTAGTGCTTTTTCATTTTTATAGTCCCAACGTAATGATGATTTAAATTCAAGTTCATTACTCTCCCCTCCTGCAATCAATTCTTCAATTGATACTCCTACCTTAGATTCCTCAGTAGTCGTTAATTCTTCAAGAAATTTATTTAATTCACTTGCTAATAACTCTCTCCTTTTCTGAAGAAAAAGTTCAAAATTATCCAATTTCCATAAATTATTATCTTCTGGAACAACTTGCAATCTTAAAGCGTTTGGAAATTTTTCTTTCACTTGCTTTAAATACTCTTCCGGTAACTTATTTGTTTTACGCCTATTGCCTATTTGAGTTAACACGGCTCTATTTGTAATTTCTTGCGCAAGAGCATAATTGTGCTTATTATTAAAATCATAACCTCTTTCTTTCAGCAAGGAATAAGGAAAAATGTGATCCCACTCTAATTTATATTTTTTACCCATATTTTGTCTAATACCAACTCCGGTAGTAAAACAAATTGCCTTTTTGCTTTTAAAATACCATCTCATCAAGGCATAGAGAGCATGTCTTATCCCAACACCTATAAATTCCTCTGGATTTATTTCAAGGGACCTCTCCAGCTCTATATTATTTATTAATTCATCAAAGGGATTCTCTAATTTAACTACTATCCCTAAATCTTTATCTATTTTTTGCTGCAACTGACTGATATATCTTTGCCTGATTTGAGAATAATAAAACCACTTTATTATTTTTTTTATTTTTTTCTCTGAAATATTTTTCTTTCCAAGGTTGTATATATAAACAACTATTGGTATAAGGGCATATACCGAATTAATTTCATCAGAGTGATCAACATACCCATGTGTTTTCAGAAGATTTATAACATAATCTAGAACCTCATTACTTAATTTTTCCCAGGCATCCCTAATTTTCTTATCATTACTCTTGTCGTGAAGTTTGGTCATTTCAGAACCAGAATTATACAAAACACCTAAGAGACAATAAATAAGAAAGTCTAATTTAAATACAAATCCATCTTTTTCCATTTCCCCTAATTTTCTTTTAAACTCTTCTCTTGCTTCTGGCCAATAACCAGAAATCTGTGCAAGTGCTAACTCAGCATCAGTCAAATTTACCCCACTACTATTTACTATATAAAAAATATCTATTGCATTTTTTAGACTAGCCTTCACAGGGATTTGTTGTTCTAAGAATTCTCTATCTAAAATCTTCTGAATTGCATCAAAATTATCAAATATTTTATCTTCCTCTTTTTCTGATAATCCATCTTCCTTTTGTTTAATAGCCTTTACCGTTTTATTTCCTTTTACTTTTTTTTGAAAGATATCAGTAACACTAATCCAAAAAGGATTATTCTCCATTAATTGTTTTTTATAGTATTGAAGTTCTAGTGTACTAATGTTCACATAAAGCCCGCGTGGATCTTTTACAATATCCTTTTTCTTATAATATGGAGGTATTTCTCCTCTGATTAAAAGATAAAGACTTGTGATTCTCTGCTGGCCATCTAATAATATTTTTACGCTTCCTTGTTTTGAATCATAATCCCAATTTCCTTTTAACTCTGGAGGACTATTGGTTTCCCATGTAAGTATTGTTCCTATAGGGTAATCTTTAATAAGGGAATCTATTAAATTTTTAACATTATCCCTTTTCCAAACAAATTCCCTTTGAAAAGCAGGGACGAATAACTGGTTTTCATCAATTTTATCCAAAATTTGTTCTATTTTCATAATTTAGCATTATAAGGTATTATTTTCTAGACAATTAATCTTAATACATTTAGGTTAATAGTAAGTTCATCTGCCTATAATATTTTACCTTCTCCTTTCATCTAAAATTTGTAATTTTACAATATTCTCTGTTACTCTCATAAGCAATCTGTTCCAATAAATAATCATTGGTACAAGCCTCTTTTATACTCTTTCATACATTTCTATCTTCACGTAGGTATATTTTCATATTTGCTGGATTTAATGAAAAATACTCTAATAATTGTTTAATATTATTCCTGATATGATTCGCAGAAAGATTTACTTCAATAAAAAATATATCTTCCATTTTTTCAGCTACCCTTAAGTCTTGTTCTTTTTTTGAAAACAGAGGATTTCCTCGTTTACTAATAAACGTATCCATCTCGGACATTCTTTTGAATTTTTCATAATTGCTTTTTTTAAGTATTTCCAGCACCTTCAAATAAAGTGATTTCCAAGTTTTTAATCCCTTAAATGCACTATTTTCTAAAATAAAACCGTAAGGTCTTTTATAGGTAAAATTTTCATTAAGTGTATGTGGTTCAGTTTTATCCAGTTCTTGAATGATTCTTTCTTTCCGATCACTATCTGAAGATTCTCCTTCAACATTTTCATCTTCAGGGTTAATTTTAAAATAACTTCTAAGATTCTCAGATATCTTATTTGTAGCTTTTGTAAAATCAGACAAATTATTATTATAGATTCTTAGAAATTTCACGCCATTTTCTAATGATTCATTATCACGCGGATCTATACCCAAATAAATATCATCAGGTAGTGCTAACAGTTTTTCGTGAATGTCAATTAAGGAATCATAAATTATTTTTATTTTTTCTTTATTCATAATGTCCTCCATTTTTTATTCTAAATTTTTCAGTAATTTATTAAATTCCGCTACCATAATAAAAAGTAAGTAAAGTAATTACTGTAACTCTTATTATGAAATCGTAACCCTACCCTTTTTTATTCTTATATCTTGAACAGTGATATATGCAATAAAAAACTACTCCATTATGTTCGTTTTATGATTATCCAGGATTAATCATCTTTCATAAAATCCTTTATTATTGTTGATGTCCATCCACCTTTAATCCAACAAGAATCATTAAGAGGATTTTTATTAAAAGAGCTCTCCGAGTACTCATATAATAATTTTATAACATAAATAAGTTGATCTTTACTAATTTTTGGAATCCATTTCCCTTGGTAATAGGTTTTTATAATCTCTTCAATGAATGGTTCGGTCCTTTTCATATAAAAACTTCCAAAACTTGGAAAAAAAACAGTATCATAATATTTTTCTTTCCCTAGTATTACTTTAGCAATTATCTCATTTATGCATTGAAAACAATCAAATTGACATAATTTGTTTTTTAATTTTTCTATCCCTGAAAATACATCTAACACAGAGTTATTATTCTCAAGAAATTCTAACACTGTATGGCAGATAGATTTTTTAATTAACCATTTATTATCACTTAATTTATATATCGTGTAATAAAACCAAGAAAGATTTTTGGTAAAATCATATCTGGAACCATCTTCGATAAATGGATTTGTCCTATTTATTAACAATTTAGTAAATTTAGAATTATCCTTTAAAATACTATATGCTCCCATACAATAGACAATAAATATTATTTTGCTTTGTATCCAAAAAACGTCAAATATTCCTTTTAATTTAGCAAACTCCAAATCAGCAAATACATCTACATAGAATTTATGTAAAGAATCAAACATCCTTCCAGCAAAATCGAAAGCATCATAATCATTTGATATTTTCCAAATGATAAAGATTCTATTTAAATAAGGAATAAAAACTTTATTTAAATTATCAATCAATAAAGATTTATCAGAGAAATTATTTCTTTCTTCCTTAAGAGTTGAAAAAATTTGTGCAAAAATATTTTTTAAGAAACGTACTTCTATAAATGAATTTTTTTGCTTAAATATTTCAAATAATTTTTCTTCCAATTCTTTTTCACTGATTTCTAAAATATTAATTTTATCAAATCTACTATTATTTAAGGATTCTTTTTCTTGAATTGAAAGACATCTTTTAGTTGAACCTTCTTTAATAAACGCTCTTCCGCCATATTCATAATAACAAACATCGTTTTTTCTCTGAGCGGACAAAATTAAAATATTTTTATCTTTATAATCTACAATTTTAATCGAACATATAATTGAAGGATCAAATTTTTGTCGAATGTGTTGAACAAGAGTCTTTTGCATTGAATCAAGATTACCATCTACGCCAACAACATCATTTTCCGGAGATATTCCAAAAAGTACCATTCCGGTACCAATCTCTGTATTTAACATCGCGCATAGTGTTGCGCAACCTTCTTTCATTAGCCCTAAAGATTTTTTGAATTCTATTGATTGCGTTTCACCAGTTTGTAAAATTTTTTCAATATTCATTATTTTATTTTCCTTTTATTAAAAGTTGCTAAAATGTTTCAGTAAATAATTTAGGTTTTTTTATTAAAATTCTCTACTATTTCTATTTCATCCTCAGTCAATTCATATAGTTGATAAATCATCTGGTCAATTTGTTTTTCCAATTCATTGATTTTACTATTGTTATGCGTTTCTGGAATATGATTATCATGTTTGATGATATTAATAATATTTTCAATAGTGTCAATAATATAGTTTTGTTCATTTTTTATTGAATTTTTAATTGGAATATTTACCAGCGGTTCTTTATCTATCTGATAATTATTTCCTTGAATTTTACCTTGATAGAATAACCAAAATTCTATTAATTTTGAATTGAGCAAAGCAACTAGATATTTCAAATTAATACGAGAACTCTTAATGATAAAAAATGTTTGTAGTACATAACTATCAAAATCAACATAAGTAAAAATAGGCTTTTTACATTTTCTTAATGAAATTATTTTTTCTCCTTTAAAAAATTTTTCATCCCTTGCTCTATGTAAACCAAAAGGTTTGTAAGCAGAAGTATTAATCTTTTTAAACTGTTCTAAATGTCTTTTAATATTTGGGTATTTATAAATTATATTATTCATATTTGATTGAGCATAAATAATCCAATATTTATTTCTATTTTTACTATAATATTTTTTTAGTTCACTTGTATTATAAAGAGGTTTGATAACATTTTTTTCATCTATATTTATTTTTAATTTCTCTATTTCGCTTTTAGTTAAAACAAAAATACCACATCCTACTTCATATTTTCTTCCCAGTTTATTTGCGTTTTTTTCATTTAAAGTGTCCTGCGGACATACAATACCTTGAGCAATTTCTCTTTCTTTGAAAAAAGTAATATTACTTTGACATCTTAATTTGTCACATAAATTTGAAATTTTAGGTGGTAAAAAACAGATGTAACTGTCTTTAAACTTTAAACGATTGAAATTTATATAATATTTTAAAAAGCCATCGCTGCTCTTCTCGGCATTTAGAAATATTTCAAGAAAATTATCTGAAATTTGATCATTTAATAATTTTGAATATTTGACTTTATATGATTCTTCTTTTTTATTTTTTTGTAAAAGGAAGACCATTGTTTGTATCCCGGCTGTTTCAAATATTTTATAATTACCAAAATCTATATATTGAAGGATTTTACTATCTTGAATTAGTTTATTCCTAAATTTGGAAGCCCCAGAGTTTGTTATCCAATTATTTGTAGCAATAAAACATTCGAGACCATTTTCTTTTAAAAAATCTAAACCTAAACTTCCAAAAAAATACCACAAATCCATTTTCCCTTGATAGTATAGACTCTCTCGTAAACCATCAAAAGCTTTTCGATTAGTATATTCTTTTATATATGGTGGATTAGCAATTACTACATCAAAACCATCCGTAATCCCAAACATCCACTCTGGGTCGAAGAATGGGCTGCTGGTATTCTGATCATATGGATCCCATGCAGCAAGTTGCCGTGCACTTTCATTAGTCCAGCCTGAGCTTTCAAGGATTTTGCCCATTTCTTCCCGCAGTTTCTGGTCTTCTTCTCGAAGTTTTCTTTTGTTTGCAGGGGTTTTGGCGCTGAATAAGCGGTGGCGCACATCTCTAAGTTTTTCTTCCAATTCTTTTATTTTTTGATTATCAAACAAGCTTCCTTGGGCTTTAGGTTTTTCAATCCCGATAAGTGTATTGGCAGCGACAAACTTGGTTTCGAGGTTAGGCAAAGGTCTAATGCCAAAATTAACCTTAGTTTTATCTGCTTTCTGATCAACAATCAATGAGATAAAAAAGCGGAGCTTGCTAATTTGCGTAGCGATAGGTTGAATATCCACGCCGTAGATACAGTTTTCTATCAAGTAGAGTTTACGTCCGTAATCCAGTTTGTTGTTAGTAAAAGATTCTTCGATATCTTTTTTGTTGGTTTCTAAATCAGCGATAATCTTATCTCTTATTGCAGAGTCATTAATATTGCCTGCTTCTTTTATAAGATTATCCACTTTTTTAATCTGCCGTTCTTCCCAAAGTGTATTATTCGGGTCAAGCTTATGAAGGATATGCACCAGTTTATGCAGGATTCCCATGGGGAAGGCACCGGAACCGCAAGCAGGATCAATAATTTTACAATTATCAATTGCTTTTACTAAAATTAAAGTTTCTTTCTGGTTAAAGAGATGGTCTTTTTCATTATAACCAAAGAGTACTTCCAAACCATATTCTGCATCTTCTGAATTCATTTCGGTTTCAGTTTTTAATTTTCGTTTAATATATGCCTTTAGTGATTCATCAATCATATAGTTAACAATTTCCCGAGGGGTATAAAAACTTCCTGTTTGTTTGCGGGCAGTGGTTTTGGTTTCCGGGTTATAGCTGGCAAGAAGGTTTTCAAATACACGGCCTAGTAGTTCCGGATCAAGGGCAACTTCTTCTTCGATAGGGGTATTTTCAGTGATTGTAAACTTATAATGATCGAAAATATTAAACAAACCTCTTACTTTTTCATTTTTCTTTTTTTTGTTATCATATACAGCGCTTAAATCAATGGTTTTCTCTTGAGAGAAAAAGAGTTCATCAGGGACTTGAGCCTGTTTTTTTGGGTTGCGGGAAAACCCGTCAAGGTACATTACTACGCCGTTTTTATCTTCGCTATCCAGACAATCAAATAGTCCGCCATTAAGAAATGGAACTCCTTCAAAAAGCTTGATCACTTCATCTTTTAATATTGTAAAATCAGAAGAATAGCGATATAGATTTTTTATGCCATAATTCTTCTTGTTCTGTTCGAATGTTCCGTCTGTCGCAAAAGCGCGTTCTTCAATTTTCTGATTTAATGTCGCAAAAAAAAGATTTTGAAGTATTGCCCGATAATATACTGTTGAGCCTTTTATGTTAAACCCTTTGATCAGTTTTGATACTTCTTTTCCATCAAAAATCTTATCGGGAATCAGATTTTTCTCTTTAATAAACCAGATGAAAATAAGCCTTGTAAGAAGTCTGATAATACTTTCAGAATTAAAGACCGTATCGTCCTTATCATCATCAATATCATTGGGAAATGAAACACGGTTTATTGCCCAGAAATACCAGTTAGATAATTCTCGGTAAAAACGCTTATTCAATTCTTTGATATCAAGCGTCCTCTGCCAGGCGTTGTGCAGTTCGACAAAATTGGTAAACTTGTGGAGCCGTCTGAGTTCGTCAAAGGAAAGATCAAAAAGAATTTCAATATGCGCCCGGTGCGGTTTTTGGGTGAAAATATCTTTAATGAGCGTCACTTTTTCCAGCACATCTTTCTGTTCATCTTTTTTATTCAGCCTTCGGTTGATAACCGACAAAGTTAAATGTTCACCGTACTTGAAAAGTAGCATCACCGGCATGGGGAATATTTTGTTTATCTCACGGGTTATCTGCGCCAGTGCGCCTCTAGAATAATCTGTTTTAATAAGTTCTATCACAAAGAAAAGATAGGTTTCGATGATGGTATTATCCACCCTCTTAGTACCAAAGAGAATCTGTTGGTCAGATAATTCCTCCTGAGTCAATTGAAATAAGAGATCAATGCTTTTCCAGTCATCAACCCTGGCCTTCACTTCATTAAAGGATGTATCAGGTTCTAAAAAGGATTCTTTAAAGAAGCGATAGGTCTTTTCAATAAAAGGATTTTGTCGATCCGTCTTGTAGCCGAGTTTAGCAAAGAGATTAAGAGCATTTTGGGAAATACTGCCACTTAGGAATGCCTTAATTGATGATTCAATTGAATGTTTTAATTCTATTTCGTTCATTATATTACCTCACTATCAACCAGGTTATTAATTCAAAATCTTCCATTTCGCGTATTTGTTTAGCTTTAGGTATCAACATTGCTCCTCGATCAGTCGTCAGCCTTATATTACCCTTTTTCTTGAATATCTGAACAATTTCATTGACTGCCTTTTTTAAAAGATCTGAATACTTGTCCATATTTTCACCATTAGAAGTCTCATTATTAAATAGCGCGCAAAGTTCATCATAAGGTGCTTTTTGCCCTTGGCAAAGTAAACGGTATATTTCCAGAATCTGCTTGGCGTTGGTATAATTATAGCGAACAGTTCCGTCATTCCGGATATAAACAAGAAAATAGGGATTCAAGGGATTTACTTCCTCGTTGCCGTCACTTTCCCTTTTCTGCGCTAAACAATAAATCACCCCGGGCTTGATAATATCTTTTTCGGATGATGAAATTTCTCTACCGGTTATAAGTCCGGCGTAGCTACCACCCGGTGCGGGGACAACGGCATAAAGCCCCATTGGTGAATCTTTCAATCTATCGCGATTGTTTTCTATAAAGTTCAATAGCTCTATTCTGAAATCATCGAGAGTAAAATCGGTTAGGGAAATTGTCTCATCCATTTCTTCCAAATCGAGTACCTCGTTTTGAAGTTTTTTTAATTGCTTATTACGGTATTTCAGATCATCGGTTATAAGTTCTTCCAGCTGCTCCGTATTCAGTATATTGTCCTCACCAGTTGCGGTAACATCCACCAGTGCCATACGCGCCTCGACCCGTTCTTTCAGGTTGATATAATTATCCAAGTCTTTGGTGGGCCAAAAATTGACCAGCTGAATGGTCTTATTAATACTTCCCAGACGGTCAATACGGCCAAAGCGTTGAATGATGCGAACCGGGTTCCAGTGAATATCGTAATTAATGAGATAATCACAATCCTGAAGATTTTGACCTTCACTAATACAGTCGGTAGCAATGAGAAGATCAATTTCTTCTTCTTGAGAAAGAAAAGCCATCATGAAGCGGTTTTTCGATAAAGGAGAAAAATTAACCAGAATACTGTCATAATCGTTTTTGCCTAAAGTTGTCTGGGTGTAGTTTCCACACACCAAGGCACAATGAAGTTTTAATTCTTTGGTGTACCAATCCTTTATATTTTCATAGAGGTATTGTGCGGTATCGGTAAAAGCGGTAAATACAATGACTTTTTTATTTTCTCTATTTAGCGGAGAAGCGATTTTCTTCATGATTAAATTTTTCAACTCTTTTAGTTTTGCGTCTCTCTCCGGGGTTACAGCTTGGGCATTATTTAACAGATCGACCAGGGCATCCTTATCTTTTTGTAAATCCAACAGCCATCTTTCAAGTTCCAGATCAGCAAGATCAAATTTAAGTTTCTTTCCTACCTGCCATTGGTCAATATCTTCTCCATTTTCTTCCAGTTCCTCCTCATTGGGAGTGAGGTTGTCTAAGGATTCTTCCTGGTTTTCTTTATTTGCTATCAGAAATCCTTTGATTTTATCTTCCAGATTTTCTATTTTCCGGATGGTTCTATCCAGAGAAATTTCAAATGATTCGATGGAGCTTTCTAATCTTTTAAGATAGTTTATCTTCATCATTCCGATTAGAAAATTTTCACGGTCAGCCTGTTTAAAGGCAAGAATCTCTGTTTCTGCTATTTCTTCATATTTTTTCTGTTTTTCAGGTTTCACATAAGCAGAAGGATTAAAGATAGACAATTTGTACTCCAATATTTGCTTGTTAATTCGGTCATAAGAGGGAAAACGATTTTCCAAGTCAATATCGGGATAAATTGAATAGGGCTTGTTTCGTTCGGGAAAGCTGCCCATTGCCTCTAAGCAATAGAAATTTTTTATGTGTTTTCGGGAACGAGCAATAGTCAACTCATCCAATAGCTTAAAAAAGGATGAATCAAGCCGTTCGATAAGTTCTTTCATGTTTTTTGATTTGTTTTTTGGGTCAGCCCAACGGGTAAAATTCCTCTGGGCATTTTCAAGGGTACTTCCTATACTCCTTATCTTACATGAGTCAAATAAGGCATCTTCTTTTCCTTCAGTAATAAAGGATAGCTGATTTCGTAAATCACGAAGGGAATTATTGACCGGAGTAGCCGAAAGCATCAGCACTTTTGTCTTTACACCTGACTTGATGACTTTTTCCATGAGCCATTTTGCCCGGTTCATTTTTGTTGTTCCATCATCTTTTACTTTTTCCATGGGATTGCCCCGGAAATTGTGTGATTCGTCTATGACAATCAGATCATAAGCTCCCCAATTGAAGTTTTCCAAGTCGATACCATTGGCATCTGAACAACCTGATTCTCGTGCCATATCAGTATGATAGAGAACTGTATAATTAAACCTATCTCGTTTAAAAGGATTTAGTGAATGATTCTGACTTGCCTGATAGATCGTCCAATTACCGGTTAATTTTTTGGGACAGACAACCAGAACACGTGCATTGAGAAGTTCAAAGTATTTGATCACCGCCAATGCTTCAAATGTTTTACCCAGACCAACGCTATCAGCAATAATACAGCCATTATGTTTTAATATTTTATTGATAGCGCCTTTTACACCATCTTTCTGAAAATCATAAAGTATATTCCATACTTCACTATCATAGAAACCGGTTTTTTCATTTAACAAGCCGCCTTTTTTCTGTTCATTCAGATAATCTTCGAAGATATGAAATAGGGTTTTGAAATAGATAAACTCTGGCTCATTCTCTATATATAATTGTTCAATATATTTTAAAACCTGTTCTTTTACGTCTTCGACCAGACCGGTTTCGTCATTCCAGATTTCAGTAAACCAGTTTAGTAAATCTGTTCTGTCCCTATCATCAGTAATTACCGTGTTCAATTCAATATTCGGGGTACCACCGAGTCCTAATCCGTTTACAGTAAAATTTGAGCTTCCTAAAATTGCCTTTTGAACACCATTTTTGTTTTTTGCATGATACATTTTGCCGTGTAGAAAGTTAGGTTTTACCATCGATCTGATCTGTACTTTATTTTTAATCCATTCACTGCAATTTTTGGCGACCACTTTCTGTTGTAATCGTTTTTCAATAGGAATCACTAATTTATCATCTTCGATCTTAAATGCCTTTTTATCTATTTTAGATGGGTCAGCATTTTTAATAAATGTTGGCTCACCGAAAAGAAAATCAAGTGATTCAATATTGTCCAGTTTATCTTTTAATTGTTGATAAGCATATATTGTGAAGTACGCAGATACTATTGAAAGCTTGCTGTCTGAGTTAATATGTTGTTTTAAAAATTCTCCAATGTTTCCTCTTTTACGATTGTCTTTTAACGAAGAAGGAATGTTATTCATTTTTATTTCCCTTTTACTTTTATATTTGAAAATATTTTCTACTGAATTATTGAAAAACTATTAGAATGCTTTTTAATTATTATAGCTAAATTTAATATTTATTTTTTTTCAGTTCCAATTTCTATCCCCTCTTCCCCCCACTCGCGTAGATCAAGGTTGGTAAGTTCAGTAATTTTAAGAAGATCTTTAATCTCTTTGAATCCATCTAATTCATTTCTCAGGTCAATTATTTTTTGTGCCAGTGGTTCGCTTATTTTTAAGACTTTGATAAGTTTTGCTTGAGATGCGTTGTTGATGTTGATGGTTCGAGGTTCCGGATTAGAGTTGGATTGCAGGGTAATAGGCAAATCTTTTTTTGCATTTTTATATAATGCCCGCGTTCTTTGCGCACTGTATTTACCAAACCAGAGTTTTTCAAAATAATCTTGATATCGGGCAATGACATCCGGGTCATCAATGACCATCAGATTTTCGTCATTTCTATTATTGGCGGAAAAGGTCCAGTTGTAGGAACCGGTTAATAGGATGTGGTTATCGATGATAGCGAATTTGTTATGCATAATATAATTGTTGGAGCTGATTCTGATGTTAATTCCCTTTTGTGCCAGGAAACGGGATTGGCTGTAAAGATAGACCGCCTGTTCTTGATCCAGATAGAGCCTGACTTTTACTCCTCGTTCTTGGGCTTTTACAAGAGGTAAAGCAATTTCTCTGTCGGTAAAGATATACATGGCTATATTGATAAAGTCTTCCGCCTGATTGATATTCTTTATGATTTCTTTTCGGGGATTGTCGTAGAGTGAAAAGTAGATATCAGTTTTCGCAAGAGTGGAAATTGATATAGTTATGGAAAGAAGAATAATGAAGAAAGCAAGGATGCTATATTTTATATTTCTTTTTAAATATTGCATATATTAGGGACACTTTCTTTATTTAGAATAAGTTACAAGGTTCGAGTTGTAAGAGTATTTCACCCCCACCTTAGTCCTCCCCCCTCAAGGGGGAGGAAAGAAGAAAAAGTATAAGTCCTCTTCTCAAGGAGGAGGAGAGATTTGATGGTTAAAAGCAATACTAAAGTAATCATTCAAAGTACAAAAGTTTGGTAGTATATACCTTTTTAAGTTTACCAGTCATAATAACAAGTTGCAAATATTTCACCCCCACCTTAGTTAAAAGATGGATTCCCGACTGCTCGGGAATGACAGAAAAAGGAATGGGAATGACATATAGAGGAACGTTTCTATAATTATATCACGGTGCTGCGACTACTGTATGGCAACAATTATTAAAATAAATTGAAAAATATGAAAAAAGTATGATTTTTTATATTTTTGAGAAATTGTTTTGATTTATTTATTTATATCTTTCCTTCATTCCGGCGATCTCTTCCTCTATTTCCCGGCGGAGGCTCTTGGGGGCAAGGACTTCGGCATAACTGCCCATTCCCAGAATCCATTTTTTTACTTCGGTTATACCGCTTACTTCGGCAGAGAAGATGATAGAGCCGTCGGATAGTTTTTTTATCTTCTGGGTGGGATGCCTTAGCTCTTCTTTGGCCCAGCGGGAAACGGGAGGAAATATTTTCACCCGGATCTTCTGGTCTTTTCCCCTGACCACTTGCCAGCTTTTTCCCATATAGTCAGAAAGTGAAAACTTGGAAGAAACGGTAAAGGTGTCTTCGGTAATATGGAGTTCTTTAATGCGGTCTATCCTGAATATTTTGGTCTTTTCGCGCCAATGGCAGTAGGCGATAAGATACCAGGCTCCTTTGCGGAACATCATGTGGTAGGGGTTTATGGTACGGGTGGTTATTTCGTCCCGGCTGATGGTGTAGTAGGTAAGTTGAACCTGTTTTTTATTGAGAATGGCATTATTTAAGCAGGTAAAGGTTTCACTGTAATCTTCATAGTCTTTTAGTTTCTGGATATTAAAGGAAATGGAATCTTTTACTTCGCGGATGTATTTTTTATTATCTTTTTGTAAAAGGTTTTCAATTTTGGACAGGGCCAGGACCATATTTTTCTGGTAGGGAAATCCTTTCTGCTGTAGGAGAAAGTTCCCGGCCAGGAAAAGGGAAGCGGCTTCTTCTCCGGTAAATCTTAAAGGGGGAAGAAAGTAGTGTTCATCGATATAGTAGCCGCCGTGAGGTCCGGTAAAGGAATGTACCGGCAAGCCGGCAAGACTCAAGGTACTAAAGTCACGATAGATGGTGCGATTGGAGATATCAAGTATCCGGGCCAGACTTTCTACCTGGATGCCGGGGTGGGTCTTGAGGATGATAATGGTGTTCATCAATCTTTCAATCTTGTTCATCTTTTTTCGCCTCCGATTACAGAGATAGATAGAGATAGGCAAGTTTTTATCATTATATCACAGGGTTATGACTACTGTATGGCAACAATTATTAAAATAAATTGAATAAAATAAGAAAAGTTTGATTTTTTTAAATAATATTATATCTTGTTTTTAGATCGGTAAGTCCGTTGTAAGTTGTTTAGGTGTTCCCTTCCATCGGTGGGCTAAAGCCTTAACATGATAACTTACAAGGTTCGCTCATTTTTATTTTATCTTTTTCTATATTACTTTTGTAGCTATCGCCCACAAGTAAAAGCTCTCGGGAGAAATTACTTTTAATTTATTTAGGATATTAAAATCTTCTGGAAGATCTACATCCTTTATTTTGTCCAAATACTTCTTATCCAATTTTATTTTTTTAATATCTATATCCAAACGATCATCCCTAATCAAAGAAGCCAAGCAAGCAACTTTCGAGGCATCTTCTTTAGCGTTTAGAAGAGAATATTTCCCGCCCACTATATAACTTTTAATCCTTCTTATGCCTTCTCGAAGTTCTTTAGTATAATTATCTATAGTACTTTTACGAAAATCTAATTGACAGATAAGAAAAGATGCATTTATTGAATCATCTAAAAATATATTTATCGGGGTATTTATATCTCGGTAAGAGGCTTCAGTTTTAGAAATTTTTTTATATATTTGGCTTATTTCTTTTAGGCTGGTTATATGATCAAATAAAATTCCCAGGTCAAATAACTGCTTTATTATTTCCATTGATTT
>Ga0307991_1000680_pt1 | contig 24346 bp, 23 predicted proteins | sample EllFjometagen131_FD_203146 | JGI IMG/M metagenome (GOLD analysis project Ga0307991, IMG submission 203146) | Marine microbial communities from Ellis Fjord, Antarctic Ocean - #131 | ecosystem: Environmental > Aquatic > Marine > Unclassified | place: Southern Ocean | collected 2014-10-08 | reverse complement strand
TACCTTGGTAAAGCATACAATAGCAATTGAAGGAGAAGGGGTGTATAAAGAAATTGCTGATGGAATTTTTGAAATAACTTTTGAATTACGTGCTACAAATATGGAATTGTTCGGAGGAACCCAAACAGCCAAATATAAGATATACAATACAAGCTCGTATGAAGATCCCGCTGATTTAACGGAGGGTTGTTTTATGCCGATAGATTTATAATCTAACGTTCTATCGAGATAAAGTTTAAAAATAAATAATTAAATAATTTAAAATATGAAGAAGAAGGAATGGTTTGTAATGGGAATGCTTTTGATTGCATTTCTATTTGCAATTCCGCAGGTTGAACTTGCAGCGCAGGAGAATAATGATGAAAAGATAGAGGAGCAGACTGATAAGAAGATTGAAGGGCAGAAAGAGGTTAACAAGGGATACTTGAAATTTAAATCCGATGACGTTACAAGGTTAACAGGTTTGTTTGATATTTTAAAAAAGGACGAAGATTATTATTTTGAAATAAATGATACGCTTTTAGGTCGTGATATGTTGTTAAGTGCGCGTGTGGCTGAGGTAAGTAATGCTTCAAAAGTTGCAGCTGGCGAGATGAGGAAAGCTCCGATTTTGATCCACTTTACCCGAAATAATAAATACATATTCCTTCACAAAGTGGTTTCTAATTATACTGCACGAGAAAATGATCCAGTGAATATTGCTGTGCAAAGAACCACGATTGACCCCGTGTTGAAATCTTTCCCAATTGAAGCATTGAACGAAGATTCTACATCGGCGGTAATTAATGTTACAAAGTTCTTTTCTGAAGAGATAGCAGCAATTTCACCGTTCAATTCAAAATATAAAGCTGGTAAGTTGGAAAAAGAGGCAACGAGAATTGAGGAAGCACTTTCTTTTCCAGAGAATATAGAGCTGAGAACCTTTATGAGTTATAGTTCTATTTCAAATCCTTTTAGTATACTGATGCATCGTTCAATACTTTTACTCCCTAAGGTTCCCATGAGGCCTAGGTATGAAGATCCAAGGATTGGCTATTTCTCAAATAGTGAACTACGTTTTTCTACAGATTCTATAGGTGTAGCAAGCTTAAAGTTTATCAGTAGGTTTGATTTAAAGCCTAAATCCGAGGATATGGACAAGTATTTAAGCGGAGAGATGGTAGAGCCGGAAAAACCAATTGTTTTTTATATAGATAATGCGTTTCCAAAGGAGTGGAGAAAATACATCAAGGCAGGGGTGGAAGACTGGCAAGCAGCATTTGAAACCATTGGTTTTAAAAATGCCATTTTAGCAAAAGATTATCCATTAGATGATCCTTCATTTCATCCTGAAAATATTCGATACTCTTGTGTGAGGTATATCAGTTTGCCAAAAGCAAATTCAATGGGCCCAAGATGGATTGATCCACGAAGTGGTGAGGTATTAGGTGGGGATATGCTGTTTTGGCACAATGTAACAGAGTTATTGCGCGATTGGAGATTTGTACAGTGTGCTGCTGTCGATCCTGAAGCAAGAAAACGCAATATTGATATGGATATGTTGGGAGAAATGATTCGATATGTGGCATCTCATGAATTGGGTCATGTACTTGGTTTGAAACATAATATGCGTTCTTCCTACGCTTTTCCAGTAGATTCATTACGCTCCGCAAGCTTTACTCAAGCAAATGGTACAACTCCTTCTATAATGGATTATGCAAGGTTTAATTATATTGCACAGCCAGGTGATACAGGCATTAATTTTATGCCTCCACATTTAGGCCCTTATGATAAATATGCTATCGCCTGGGGTTATAAACCCATTTTTGATGTTGACTCACCAGAAGATGAACTTCCTGTTTTAAATAGATGGATATTGGATAAAGCTGGGGATCCTGTTTATCAGTATGGAGATCAACAGCTAGGAGCTCCTACATTGGATCCTGCATCACAAAATGAAGCTTTGGGCAATGATGCAATAAAAGCGAGCAAATATGGTGTGAAAAATGCAAAATACATTATGAATCATTTGGTTGATTGGACAACTTTTGAAAACGAAGATTTTTCCTATTTAGATCATATGTATAAGGAGTTACTAAAGCAATACGATAGATATATAGGCCATGTGACCTCTTATCTTGGCGGAGTACATATTTATAAAATGGTTGAGGGCGAAGAGGAGCGTTATTTTACACCACTAAGCAAGGATAAGCAAAAGCAGGCATTGGATTGGTTGTTCACGGAACTTGAGCAGCAACCTAATTGGATTTTAAACAAAGAAGTGGAGAGACGATTGTCCTCGAGAAAATTGGACTTGATGAAGTCGCAAGCAGCTACTTTGGATAAGATGATGAGCGCAGCAATATTTCAGCGCATATTTCTTTACCATACCGATTATACTTGCCAGGAATATTTAGATGATCTGCAAAAACACATATGGAAAAAGACACGTAACAACAAGCCGCTGAATGAATATGAACGAAATTTGCAGCTCACTTATGTGAGAAATCTTAATACTATGCCGGGAACGTCTGCAGGGAAAGGAAAGCTTAAAAAATCTGATCTGGAAGCATTGACTTCTCCAAACGGATCTAAAACAGCGGCCATTACCAATATAGTCGATCCTTATATTTATCAGAAATTAAGCGAAATAGAAGTGATGCTTAAAAAGAAGTTAAAACAAAAAGATGCTGTTTTGGGAGCTCATTATCGTTATATGTATAATTTGGTTAAGAATTAGAAGTAAACTTAGCCAAATACTGAGATGGTGTTTGTCCGGTTTGATTCTTAAATATTCTTATCAATGATGATTTTGAAGTGAAACCACAATCATTACCGAGCGACATGATTTTGTATTTGTGGTTGGATGGATCATCAAGTAATTGCTTGAGCTTAGTTACGCGGTAAGCATTAATATAGTCATTGAAATGTTTTCCTGTCAAATTGTTGATGGACTGGCTAATATGTTGTACTGGAATATTTAATTTCACAGAGAGATCGTTAATAGTCAGATGTCCTTCAGTATATGGTTCTTCTAACTTCATTAATGATTCGAGTTTGGTGAACACTTCTTCCCAGATCTTGTGGTTTTCTTCTATTTTACAATTGGTTGGATTAAATGATTCGCTTAGATTTAAGAATCTTTTCTTAGATGGGGATACAAAGATATATGTGTAACTATTCCCAAAGTAAAGAAAAATAAAAATAAAAAGGGTTGCTAGTATATTCCCTAACAGCACTTCCTCCCAAAATAGATCAGGGAAGAGAATTTTCCCCAAATGGAGTATCAGGATTCCAAAAAGTAGGAATAACACACCTTGGTTAATTTGTTTCACCCAGCCATAGCGCATTTGCTCTCTGGGAGTTTTTGCATTATCTCTATATTGGCACGCTACTTTCCAAGTGTAAAAAAGATAGCTACTTATAACAATGAATTTATAAAAAAAAGTTAGCCTCACGTAAATATTATCCTCCTCCTCCGCACAAACTCCTCCAGTGTAACATTCCATTTCTTTAAAAACAAAATTCATCAATAGCTTGAAAATGACTAATATAAGAGTGGGAAGGATATGCCATAGATGTTTAGTTTTGAGCCTGAATGAAGTGTTTGTAAAAGCTTTAACGTAGAAGAAAAGCAGTGCACCATGGACCAAATGAGTATCGCAAATAAATGTTATAAAAATGGAAAATCTTCCTGCAAGTGATTTCACATAAAGTAGAAAGGAAATTTCAGTAAATAGCAACAGGATAATCCATATAGAAATAACTTTCTCAGATAACGGTTTCTTTCCCTTTGATAGCAAAGAAAAAGAGAAAAAAATCAGTAATCCTATAGTTATAATGTATAGATATTCCATGAGTCAGTAAAAGTAAGAAAAACTCTCTCTTGTGCAAAAAAATTACTTTCGCTGAATATTTTGAAAGTAGCATCCTATAGTGCGGCTAAATTAGTCTTTACACAGTTATCGTTTTTTTTATGAGCTGGAAAATCTAGTCAATCTTCTATGGTAGGTTCAAAGAAAACCCATTGGATGGTAATGTTTTTTTACTTCAATACTATTTTGCAATTATCGATATCTTCAATCAATTGATCAACAGAATCTTTTCTTTTCATTTTTGCATTCAGCTCCACCATAATAATTGATCCTAATTGAAACCTAATTAAATTTAAAATTTGCTCGATTTCAATTCTTTACTATGTAAGTCTTGTATTTTGATTTGGGTTTTAATATCAGCGTTTTGAACTAATAAACCTCAAGGATGCTTTATAACAACTTTTTTCTTAAATGCTCTTGGGAACCCATGCCAATCCGTCCAAAATAGACCGTAAGCACCTGTCTATTAGCTCTTGCGATTTTTGTATTTGAAATTTTCCCCGCCATTCTTAAACTTTACTCTATTTTAGAAAACATTCAAATTATTCTGGGATATGTAATTCAAGCCAATTAATTATGTCTGTGTACACTCTCCGGCGATTGGTTTCGTTTAGTATTTCGTGTCGGGCATCTTTATAAAACTTATGGTCTAAATCATTTATTCCTGCTTTTTTATAGGCGTTCAAAACTTTTAATACGCCTTTGGTATTTTCACCAACAGGATCTTTTTCTCCAGCAATAAGAAAGATAGGTAGTGCTTTTGATACTTTTTCGATATTGGAAAAGGTATTAATCGATTTTATTCCTTTCAACATATCGTTAAAAAAACCAGCTGTAAAAACAGTTCCGCAATAGGGATCGTCGACATATTTATCTACCTCTTCATTGTCTCGGCTTAACCAATCGAAAGCAGTACGGTTTGGTTTAAAAGCTGTATTGAATTTCCCAAAAGACAGCGTATCAAGAAATGGACTCTTTGCTTTTTTGCCCCGTAAAAGACTTTCTAACTTTGACACAAGAATTCCTACATTTCCTAGTAATCCTGGGTCGCCAGCTGTCGCTGAAAGGATTACTCCACTAATCTCTTGACTATAAGAGAAAATATACTCCCGTGCGAGCAAGGAGCCCATAGAATGCCCGAATAAGAATATTGGAAGACCTGGATGATTCTCTTTAATGGTATCGCTAAGTGTTTTCATGTCTTCAGCAACGAGCTTCCAGCCATTTTTATCTGCAAAGTAGCCGAGTGCTTCGACACTTCCAGCTGTTTGACCATGCCCTCTGTGATCGTTAGCATAAACGCCAATATTATTTTCACAAAGCACTGCTGCAAAACGTTTATATCTTTCAGAATGCTCTGCCATACCGTGACTGATTTGCACGATTGCTTTCATCTTGCTTGTGTCGTCTGGTAGCCATTTGTTAGTGTAAATTGTAATTCCGTCGGAAGTCTGAAATCTAAAGGTGTCTGTTTTCATATTTTTACTTTTAAGCTATTCATTTGGTAATTAGCTCAAAGATAGGAAAAAAACAATCTGCTAATGTGCTGAAATGCTAATTTGATTTTGTTAAGGTATTGCCGAAGAGAGTGAATAGAGATCATAAGTTTTAAGAAATCCAATTCAGGTTCGGGCTAATATATTAAATTTACAGGATAAAACTCTGGCTATGGCCACAGCTTTTTGGATTTATCTATATAAAATGGACATACATTAATAATGCGGAAAATCTTAGTTATTGGGGCTCAGAATATTGACTTATTTGCACATGCAAAATCCGATTATATTTTGCATGATTCTAATCCATCGAAGATTCATATGGCTTTTGGAGGCGTAGGCTGCAATATTGCAACAAATTTATCCGTATTGGGTAATCAAGTCGATTTCCTAACTGTTTTTGGAACTGATTATTTTAGTCAGATTGCAAAGCAGAATTTAATTGATTTAAAAATCCATTTTGAAGAAAGTCTGCTTGTCGAAGATGCCAGAAGTAGCATTTATTTGGGAGTAATGGATAAGGAAAATGATCTATTGCTTGGTTTAAATGATATGGAAATTATTGAAACTTTGGATGCGGCTTTTTTCAAAGAGAAAACAGCTTATATCGAAAGCTTTGATACCTTAGTACTAGATAATAATCTAAGTATAGATGCTCTGGATTATCTGCTAAAAGCTTTCAAGTATAAAAAGATAATAATGGATGCCGTAAGCGCAAAGAAAGCCACTAAACTTCAGGAATTGCTTCCTTATATCAGTCTTTTGAAAATCAATTTAATAGAGCTTGAGGCGCTATCGAAGAAAGTAAGTATAACAGATAAAATAGATGATTTACTTTCTAAGGGATTATCGTCATTGATTCTTACAAATTCTGCTCAGGAAATCGTTTATAAAACACATCAAGTACAAATTAATACGATGCCAATACCTGTGGAAAAAATTGAAAATGCTACAGGAGCTGGAGATGCTTTTTTAGCAGGTTTTATTCATGGTTTAATGTTTCAAAAAACGGAGGAAGAGTGCTTAGAAATAGCCAAGAAAGCAGCTTATATATGCTTGCAATCTCCCAATTCCACAATTCAAAAAACAAAATAAACAAATCAATGCAAGAAAAATATATTGAATATAGTCAGGAAGTGGCGCACGCCATTCAAAATAAGCTCCCCATTGTGGCTTTGGAATCGACTATTATTTCTCACGGAATGCCATATCCTGAAAATGTTCAAACAGCACTTATGTGCGAGAAGATCATTCGCGATGGTGGTGCTATTCCTGCAACCATTGCTATTTTAAATGGTAAACTAAAAGTTGGGTTAAGTGAGCAAGAGATTGATTTTCTGGGAAAAGAAGGGTCTAAGATTCAAAAAACATCGCGGAGAGATATTGCCTATAATGTAGCCAATAAGGTAAATGGAGCGACCACCGTGAGCGCAACCATGTATATTGCAGCTTTAGCTCATATTCCTGTTTTTGCTACAGGTGGCATTGGAGGAGTTCACAGAGGCGCAGAAACAACTATGGATATTAGTGCTGATCTGGAAGAATTAGCCATGACAAATGTGGCGGTCATTTCGGCTGGCGCCAAGAGTATTTTGGATTTAGGATTAACGCTTGAGTATTTGGAAACCAAGGGCGTTCCCGTGATTGGTTATAAAACCAAATATTTACCTGCTTTTTACAGTGCCAAAAGTGATTTTGAAGTAAATTTTAAGATAGATACGCCTACAGAAATAGCACAATTAATCCATACTAAATTCGAACTGGGTCTGCAGGGAGGACTATTAGTTGCCAATCCTGTTCCCGCCGAAATGTCGATGGAAAAGGGGGTGATTGATCAAGCTATCAACGAAGCTCTTTTGGAGATGGAAAAGCTAGGGATTAAAGGAAAGGAAACTACACCTTATCTATTAAGCAAAATAGCGAATTTAACGAAAGGCAAGTCCCTTGAGTCAAATATCGCACTTGTTTATAATAATTGCAAACTAGGAGCGGAAATAAGTGTTGAAATAAGTAAATTAAGCATCTGATTCACACGGATCAAGCTCAAAATCGGCAACATTCATTAAGGGAGCAAAAACTACTTTGCTGAGAATTTTAAAATCTTGGGTTTGACCAGTTTGTCGAAATCTTCGTACTTCATTTTGATAAGTAAGGAATGTGAGCAGGCATTAAAAGCGATTTCTTCATCTTCGGCCAGACTTTTTGCTACATAAACTGGCATTCCATATATATTTCCAAAGGGCGGCATGGCACCTAATTCACAATCAGGAAATTTGTTTTTGAATTCATATTCATGCGATAATTCAAGTTTATCACAGCCAGTGGCTATTTTAAGCTGTTGAATATCAATACGATAAGAAGCGGGAAGAACGGCCATTGCCATTTTGCCATCCATTTTAATGATAACCGATTTTGCCATTTTTTTCCCCGGAATATGTGCGCTGGCCGCAATGGTTTGCGCTGTGAAAGCTCTGGAATGTCCAATCGTAATATACTCTATAGAATGATTGTCCAGATATTCTGTCAAGGTGTTAATGGGCATGATAACCTCCTATTTTAATGCTTAATTATTACAAATATTAGAAATTATACAAATTATTCTATTTGAAAGAACCTGCTTTAAAGCTCTTTCAATTTCAAGTATAAATATACAAATAAGGCAGGGCAGAATGCAATTAAAGCTTGTGAAAGTTTGAGGATTTTATTCTGTTTGAATATATTATTGATAAAAAGTCATCATTAATTTTGGCTAATTAGTTCAAATAAATAATAGAGATACTCAAAGAAAAAGAGAGGCAATTAAACGAATCTAAAGCATTTACTTAACTTTTGCGGCTTATAAATTTTAAGCTTGCCTTTGATTTAATACAGAGTAAATGTTATGAAACTTGCGTAAATTGTTTTTAAAGTGTATTCTCAATCCATTAAAAGACAAATGAAAAAAAATGAATTATTTTTTATCAAAATAAAATGGAAGATCTTGAGTTATTTTAATAGTCCATTAAATAATAAGAAAATGATGAGAAATTTGATATTGACCACAATGCTAATGATTGGAGTAGTATCCTTAAGCAATGCTCAGGACTACAATACAGGTATAGGCTTACGAGGTGGATTTTCTAACGGAATCTCGATTAAGCATTTTATTGGAGATAATATTGCATTGGAAGGAATTGTAACCACACGCTGGCAAGGATTTAGTGTTACCGGATTATATGAAATACATGATCAGGCTTTTGAAGTCGAACGATTAAATTGGTATTATGGTGTGGGTGGACATATTGGATTTTGGAGTGGTGATAAAGTCAGATGGGCCGATGACAATTTGAGTTATACTGTTATCGGACTTGATGCCATTCTTGGCCTGGAATATAGTTTTAGAGAGATACCATTTAATTTAAGCCTTGATTGGAAACCAGTCTTTAATTTGATTGGCTATTCCGGATTTTGGGGAGATAGCGGAGCTTTAACTATTCGATATATTTTCTAAAGAATTTCTCTGAGCGACTGGATGTTTCAATAGTTCGATTGAAACATCCAGTCGAGTCAAAAGTATAGGAATCAATTCGCCGTTTTTTTTATTAATTCGCGTGCGATCTCCACATCCGCCTCAGCTAGATCGTAGCTTAGCAGATTCTGAATTTCAACCCAGCTTATTTTATCGTGATCTGAAAGGTGGATAGAGCCGGAAATGTATTTGCTATAATAGGAGATAAGACGGATATCAAAATCCTGATATGCGAATTCAGTTGTAAAGAAATGGTCTCCTGTTTGCGTGAGAATGTTTAGCTCTTCAAATAATTCCCTCTCCAGAGCCGATTCAGCAGATTCATCGTTTTCAATCTTTCCACCCGGAAATTCCCACTTCCCAGGCCGACTTTTATTTGCAGCTTTGCGAGCTAAAAGAACCCTGCTTCCGTCAATAATTATTCCGGCCACTACATTGGTCATAGAAAGTTTTTTAGAGAGAATAAAACATGTTTAAGATATTTCTTAATCCTTTGTATCGGGCTCGAAGAAAACCCATTCGATGCTTGGAATCTCTTTTTTTAGTGCTACTTCGCAGAGGTTGATATTCTCAATCAATTGATTTACTGTATCAACTTCTGTCATTTTTGCTTTTACGGCAATCATCACCTGTGATCCTAATTGAAAAGTGATCAAATTAAGAATATGATCAATCTCAGGACGGGTTTCAAGTAACTCATTTATAGCTTTAATGGTTTCGTTGTCAGCACTTTGTCCTACTAATAGGCTTTTAACCTTTATGCCTAGAAAAACAGAAACAATAATCAATAATACACCAATTCCTATACTTCCGATTGCGTCAAAAACAGGATTCCCTGTAATAATGGCAAGTATTACAGCAAGAAGAGCAAATGCTAGGCCTAATAAGGCAGCAATGTCCTCGCCCAAAACTACAATCAATTCGCTTTGGCGGCTATTTTTAAACCAACTCCAAAGACTTTCGTTGTGTTTTACTTTATTTATTTGAGTCACGCACCCATAGAGCGAGGCTGCTTCAAGTATCATGCTAAGCGATAAAACCACAATGGCGATCATCGGGTTTTTCAATCCTTCGTGCATACTGAGTTTGTGAATACCTTCATAAATAGAGAACATCCCGCCCATGCTAAATAAAATCAAGGCGACTATAAAAGACCAAAAAAAGATTTCCTTTCCGTAGCCAAGCGGATGTTTAGCATCTGGTTTTCTTTTTGATTGTTTCAAACCCAAAAACAACAAACCTTGGTTGCCAGAATCAGCGTAGGAGTGAATGGCCTCTGCCAACATAGCCCCCGAGCCTGTTAATAGTGCGGCAATTGTTTTCGTAATTGCAATAGCAAGATTTGCCAATAAGGCAAAAAGGATAGATTTTGTGGACGCATTGTGCTGTGACATTCCTTTATTTTATATTGAATCACAATAATTTTGGAGTAAAAACCAACATTGCCCAACCCCATTGTGCAAATTTAGCTTTATTTGTACCTAATGCAGATTTAATAAAATCATCATGCGGCAGCATAAAAGAATACCCAAGAGTAATTGACAATTGTTTATCAAATTTATGTGAAAAGAGTAAATCAACTTCTTTTCCAATGTTTTTACTTAAATCAGCTTCAGGTTGTTCGGCATAGGCTAAAGAGTGGAAATAGGCTGTAAATGATGTTGATTTACCATATTTCAGATAAAAGTTAAAATCGCTAATCCCAGATTGGTACTGAAACTGATTTCCTTTGGTAAAGTCCATAAAGCCCAAATAAACGTGTGGATTTGTTTCCATCAGCTGGATAAAATGTTGGTCGGTGCTAGATGTGTCATCATAACTTTTGCCCGAATAATGATCGTAACCAACTTTTCCGCCAAAAACTTGATAGGTATAGCTTAGGTTTAATGTATAAATATGTGCCAGATGCTTGTTCCCCTTATCGTTTTTTCCAAACTGAAAATAGGCGGCACCATTAAAATCAAAACCGCTCGATTTAAAAACAGGATTCAATCCAAAAGTATTTAAACCGTAGGTAGTAATTGTATTTTCTTTCTGATAGCCGGCAAAAACATCAATCAGGTTTAATGTGAATTGTGGGCTGAAAGATTTACTTATCCAGAGCCAACTAGCCGTTTTGAAATTTGGAATTGTATAAGGCGTTTCACGTAGTAGTTTAGTAGAGTTGTTGTTAAGTGCAAGACCAAAATCAACCCACAAATCTTTTTTCTTAAAGTGTAATAAAGCTGCATCGTAAGCTGCTCCTTCCATGCACCAGTTCCGATCGGTAATGATGCGCTTATCTCCATACTTTAATGATTGCCTTCCAATAGTTAAATTGAAATAAGGATTGAATTTGTATTTCACCCATGCTTCATAAAGTAGGATAGGTTTTGTTGAGTTTATAATAAATGTTTCGCCCCAGGCACGTGCATCCTGAGCAGAAAAACGCAAGTCGAATTTATCACTTTTGTAATCCAGGATTAACCTGCTGCGTTGTGAGATGACAAAAGCAGCATCGGCCGATTGAGGTAATAGAGTTTTGTAACCTTGTCGAAATTCACCCAAAGTTTTAAACTCTCCTGAAAGCGAAAGTTTGGATGTGTTTTGAGTGTAAACACTTGTTATTATAAATGTCAGAATGACAAAAAAGATTATTCTTTTCATATTATTTGGTGTTAAGTGATTCACAAAAGTAAAAATTATCGACTAGTATCAGCACAATTAACACTCGATATGTAAAATATGTTTTTCGTCTAAATAAGGATATAATACTTTATCTTTTGCTCTTGAAAGCCGCATAGGCCAATAGAAACCAGCCCAAAACAAACAAAATGCCACCAAGAGGAGTTACATAGCCCATTTGTAGTTTTGCAAAAACAATTAGATAGAGACTGCCAGAAAAGGTAAGAATGCCACCTAATAGACTATATCCGGACCACTTAAGAATGTTTTTTTGGTCTGGCCACTGAACATATGCTAAAGCAACTGCTAGCAATACTAAAGCATGATGCATTTGATATCGAACAGCTTTACCGAAAGTTATAGCTGATTCAGCATCCATAAATTTCGCACCACCGTGAGCTCCATAAGCTCCTATTGCTACTGCTAATCCGCCAAGAATGGCACCACTAATGAAAAATGTTTTTTGCATTGTCATAATGTATTTATTGAAAGATAAAATTAGTCAAGAATAATTGTTAAAGCCAATCCAAATCCTGTAGTTTGGTATTCGTTTTTCCCCAAAATATCGAAAGGGGCATTTAAAACTAATATAAAATTTTCTGCTTTTTCTATGGCAATCCCTGTATTTAAAGTTAATAAGTAAGCGTCATCAAGGATTGTATTATAGTTTTGATAACTGTAATTAAGGCCAACAATAAAATTTACCCTTTCCATTACATAGTATCCAATATCTGAGTTAATATTGAATCCCTGATTGTGCCCTTCAACAGTAGTTTTTTTATGTTTATGATATTGGGCATCAAAGTCAACACATAGCTTATCGGAAAATTTATAAGTCATAATTACTCCTCCAACATAAGCTGTTGTGGCTTTACAGATAGCATCACGACATGCTGATATTCTATTTCCAAGAACTTTATTATAACCAGCTAATAAACCCATCGTGAAATTTCCGTCGAAAGGAAGTTTGTATTTGGCTCCAAAGTTAACTTCACTAACGTCAATGGGTAAAGAAACACCTACTTCTAAATTTTTCATTAAACCATAGCTAAAGCGCAAGCCCGAACTTGCGAATTTTATGGTAGAATCGGGAGTTGAAAACAAAGGATGAATGTCACCCTTATTATCAAAAAAGTTAGTAGCTGTTGCATATCCAAAAAAAGGCTCAAACTCAATGGTCCCTTCCGGTACAGGAGTTGTACAAAGTGTTCCTAATTTAGAAGCAGATAAACCTCCAACTTGCGCCATTGTTATGGTTGTAAATGATATAGATAATAGTAATAGAGTAATTTTTTTCATTTTGTAATATGTTTAATTATAAATATATATTATTAACATATATTAGATGTTTTTATTTGTAAAAGGTTTAATCCTAAAACAAATTATTTTTTTTGTTTTATAAAAGTTTTTAGATAGAGTAGCCAAACATAAAACATGGCAATACCAATGCCCAGATAAATAGGGAATAGGATGTATTTTGGAATAAATGGAGCCCTACGCAATATTGAGCCTAGAATTATCATTAATACGATTAATAATTTGTCTTTCATCAAATGGAATTCCCATATACTGATGCTTGATTGTTTGAAAGATTGTATTCGCTTAATGTTTTTTGTGGTTAGTTTATGGAAAATGAAATAAATTTTAATAAGTGTAAATGGGATGGCGACTAAAGTTCCGAGCCACAGTTGCGTGTTTGTTAAAATATCCACCCAACTGTAGGATCTTCTTAGCAGGATATAACTTGCTATCAGCCATATAATTCCAGTGACTAAGATTAAGATATTAGATGATACTTTAGGTGTTTTCAAAGCTTCCTTTTTTAAATATGAATAGGTAATAGCTAAAACTAGCTATAAAAAGGGCAGAACCAATACCGATATACATTGGACTCAGAAGAGATTTAGGGATAAACGAAGTATTGCGCATAAAAATACCCAGGCTCATCATAAAAGCGATTAATAAATAGGTCGTCCATTTCTGAAAGGCCCAAAGGCAGACTTTATTCTGGTATTGTTTTATACGTTCAATATTCTTATTTGCAAGTCCAATAAAGCCAAAATAAGCTATTGTAGTTCCAAGTATAATTCCTAAAAGAACGGAAAAAATAATTTCATTAATTGAAAGCTCTGCAAACCATCTAAATGCTAGTCTGATTAGAAATAAACCTACTCCCGACCAAAGAATTCCCGAGATTAAAATTAATACTTGTTTGTTTACTTTTGGCATTTTTAATAATACATTGAGCCGATTATGATAATTAACATTGCTGAAGCCATATATAGAGATGCTACTTTAAATACCTGAAAATTTGACTTTTCAGTTGGATTAATGATGCTGTAGAAAGCAAACCCGAAAGCGATGGTAGCTAAAATGATAAGCAAACGAACAAAACCCCATGAAAGACCTAATGAAAAAGCGCCTAAAGCAAAAGCAACGGCAGATGTAATGGTAGATAATGCAATAATCATTCGAACATTTTTAAAGCCATATTTAGAAGCGAATGTAGGAATCTTGGCTTTATTATAGTCTTCAAAATGGCGCATATTGAAAGTCATAATATGGGTTGGAATCCAGAATAAGACAGAGACTGCAAGTAAAATTCCGATTAAATCAACTTCACCTATACCTAGCACACGACCAGCAAGAATTGGCATTCCTCCTGAAATACCTCCCCAGACAATAGACCAGGCAGAAGTTCTTTTTAACCAAATTGTATAAATTACAAAGTCGATAAATAATCCAGCAAAAATAATCAAAGCATAAAGCGGTGATAAGTACCATGCAAGTCCTAATCCAAGAATATTCAATACTGTACCAAAAATTACGGCTTCTTTAACACTGATTTTGTTTGCAGGAAGTGGTCTTTGATTTGTCCGTACCATCATTGCATCAATATCTCTATCCCAAATCATATTATAGACTGTGGTTCCGCTAATCGCAAGAAATAAACTAAGAATCATTCCCAAAGTCATTTCCCAGCTAGTATATGGACAACGCGAGCTTATAAATCCGGTAATGCCGGTAAGTAATAAAAGTATGGTTTGTAAACTTTTAATCAGTTGCCAATATATTCTCAGCTTCATTTTTAATTTCTGAATCATTGGTATTTGGATTTGCATTTATTTTAAAAGCACTGGAAACTGGTTTTCAAATTTCCAGTGCTTTTTTAATGAATAGTGAACTAATATATATTGATTAAATGCTGAATTATTATTCAATTTCAATTACTACATCCTCAATTATTTCTACAATATCTCTTGCACATCTAAAACCAATGTTGATGTTATAAAAGTCTGGGCCAGCACTATTTCGTGCCCAAACAAAGATGTTGTACTCGTAATTTGTAAAACTACCTCCACGCATATATCGATAATGCACATCAGCATAGTCATCGCCTAACCATTGCCATGCATTTCCACCCATATCGTATAAGCCATAAGGACTTCTGTTATCTTCGGTTTTGAAATCGCCATAAGTAGTTCCGTTGAAATAACCTACTGGAGTTGTACGTGAAATGTTTCCACCGTATAATCGTTGTAGCGCATTTTTACTGCTACCATAATTTGTAAGATTTGCGGAAATATGATCACCCCAAGGATAAGCTCGTTTGTCTGTTCCACGAGCCGCTTTTGCCCACTCTTTTTCTAATGGTAAACGATAGCCATAGAAATCGGCATAGGCTTGAGCGCCAAACCAGGTAATCATAACTACTGGGTGATTTCCGAAACCTTTATCAACAGAAAAAGTACCGTCAACTAACTTGATATGAGATCCCGCTTCAGCAAATGGCATATGCAAGTAATCTCCTGCAGGAATCTCCCATTCGTGGAGATATCCATCAAAAGGATCGCCTGGATGATGTCCAAAAATTTTACCGTCTTCAACAGTAATAGTTCCTTTGGCAAATGCTTCATTTAAATAATCAGCATATTGCTGATTAGTAACATGAGTCACCATCATCTCAAAGTCATAATCGAGATCAATGTCGTAAGCATGCATGTTGTAGTAAAATTGCCCGGCATGAATCACTACCCAACTATTAGGGTTTACTCCTGTATCAACGAATTCTGTTTCTTCGTTAATAATTACTGCAGTAGAACAACTTGCTAATGTAACAAGTATAAGGGCTAAATAAATTAACTTTCTCATTGTTCTCCTCCTTCGCTGTTAAATTCATTATCTCTTCGAATGTTAAGCACAGGATTGGATGTTCTTGTCAATTCAAGTTCTGGATTTTCAGCTTCTTTTTTCCAAATACCATCACCTTGGAATAAATCAAACAGCTTCCATCCTAAGAAGATCGCTACAGTTACCAAAAGTGCACCCAAACCAAAATCGGCTAACAACATAGTTGTATTCATTAAACCTTGTTGAGCTACTTCTTCTGGAATGAATAAACGTTTCATAGAGAAGATAGTCATAGAAGCAAAAGCAACATCAGATCCAATAATCATTATCCAACCAAACCATTTTCTGGTTTTCCCTTTCATTCCAGCAATATCTGCATAGTACATTAAAATAATAGTTGCAATAAGAGCAGCTAAAATATGCCAGTGACCAGTAAGTGTAATTCGTTCTTCGCGTGCAGGCCAAACTCTGAAAATCTCTTCGAGTTTAACAGCCATAAAAATACCAATTCCACTAACTGTAAAGTTCATAAACACCATTTGCCAAGTTGGTCCAAATTTTAGTGGATCGTGCAATAAGGCTTTTAATTTTTGGAAGATATTTGGATTTTTATATCCTAATTCAATTGAATTATCGTGGATTAATTTATTCCAACTGTAGATTACTAGCATTAGAGCTGAGAACATAATGCCAACAGAACCAACGTAGATAAAAGTATGTGCATGGTGTGTCCAAACAAGAGACCAAACACCACCAGAAATTATAATCGTACCAACAATCATAAATGGCATCGCAATTTTGTGGAATAGACCTTTAAACTCTAACCAACGTCCAACTACTAAGGTTATAGAAACAGCTACAAGAGTTACCATAATATGCAAGTGACCAATAATGGCTTTCTGTAGACCATTTTTATTAGGTTCACGAATAAGATCTTCTGCCAGGAAAGTTTCGTGACCATTGGCCCAGAATGAACCTGTTACAGCCCCATAGCCAGCAGAAATCACCATAGCTATAGCCATAACAAAGAATGCCATACGTTCCATATCCATTCCGCTTTTAAAATGAGCATAGTCTTTATCGGTTACATAATATTCTTTTTTCCAAGGGTTGAAGGCAAATATTAGTAAAACTCCAGAAAAGAATACCAAGGATTGACCAACTAAGAATAATCCGTGGAATGTAAAGTTATGACCCCAATATGCAAAACCAAGACCAAATACCATGGCCATTATATAACCTACTGTTACCAGCATATTGATATTCTTTTGTTCGTGCTTACGCATTGGCACAATTGAAGTCATCATATATACTTCAATAGCAACAATAGCCATAGCAATACTGTGGTAAAGCATAATAATTCTACCTGCTCTTTCGGCGGGGTTTAAATCCATGCCAAGCCATTTTACTGTTAAATCTCTGATTCCCCATTCGACCATTGGACCTGACAAAGTATTGAATATTGCTGTTACTAAAGCAATAAGCGATATCGCTGTCAGGATAAGTCCTTTAGTTGAGGTGAAGAGGTAGTTAAATCTATTCATTGATTATTTGAGTTAAAAAATTGATTAATATATTTCTGAGCGGCTATTTGTCCTTATGCATATTTTTCATAAATCCATATGTAAATGCCAATGCCATCAAAAACAAGATTGGAGTCAATATGGTGAAAACTACTTCAGCAGTAAAAATTCCCAAAAGAGGTTTCCCTGCACCTAAAAAGGCAAGTGCTATTCCTCCAATACCGATCAGTGTTCCACCTACAGTTACCCAAATAAATCCTTTGTCTGCTAGCTTATCTTTAACAGCTAAAATTGGCACAAGGAAAATGGTTAAACCTGCAATTGAATGGAATATAGGATAGATTAGCTTAGTGTCTAGAATTCCATAATTTAGAAGTACAATTAATACAAACCCTAAGAGTAAAAATAGCACATAAAGCTTGGCATATTTCTGAAAAAATTGACACATTAAACCCGTTGCAATTCCAAAAGGAATTAAAGTGGCGACGATTTTAATTTCTGGTCGTGCTAAAACAGCAAAATCGAATAAGATAACCAATACTCCAGCTACAAAAAGTACAGCAAAGGATACAATGTAATGGTAATAAAACTTTGCTTTTTCAGTAGTTCCTTTAATAGCTTGAATAAAACGAAAGATTAAATAAACGGCCGTAAGCCCGGTTAACAATAAAATAACCTGATCTAATAAAGTTGTTTCCATAATATTAATTGTTTTAAGATGAATAAGCTATAAAGGTACTTAAATATTTGTTAGTGTAAAAACAATGAGAAGAGATATCTCTTCTCATTGTTTTAATTTTACTAATTAAGCTTTATCTTCTTCAGAATCGTCTACTAAGAACTGCTTAAACACTGGAATTAATAAGACTATAAGTAAAGCTAATGACATTGTTCCGCCAATTACCCACTCGAAAGATCCACGTACGAAATAGTTCCAATACGTTGCTACTGCAGAAAGTAGAGTTGCCATAAGCAATGTATTATATGCCCATCTTTTGCGTAGAAATACAAAAGGAATCATAAAAATCATCAGGTAAGAAGCTAGATAATTTCCGTAACCACCTAAAAACAAGGATATTGTATTTGGATTATATTCGGGAGCGCTTTTCTTAACAACCATTGATTCTACTGTTTTGTCTTTATGAACAATATCAATAGCTACATCTGCTTTTACAGAATCCATTTGAGCTTGTGAAACAGTAGTAAGAGCTAATGCATCATAATAATCCAAATTGGTGAACTGATTTCCATAAGGATTGTCATGACGATCTAAATATACATCTCCGTTTAAGTATTCAGGAATAAACTCGAAATAGCGTACTCCATGTTGAGCATTCATAAATACCATACCTGCAACTACGCCAATACCTGTATAAACGATGGCTTTTAGAAATTTGTTTTTGATACTGTCTTTGTCAGCTAATAAGAAAGTGAAATAAGCCACCAAACCAATAACCATAATCCAAAGAACTGGAGGGGTTAAGGTAACGTTAGCATCGGGTGGGGAAATTCCTGCAACAGGACCTTGCGAATAATCAGATACAATAAGTACCATCCAAGGAATAAACATTGTCATACCAGCAACGCCGGCAATACCACCAATACCTAAACCTGCTGCTCTTGCACCTAAGCTTCCGTTATAAATGCCGCGAGCTACTACGATTAGCAATGTTCCGCCAAATGCAATTAATAGTATCCAAATGGAGAAGGTTGCACCAAGAATTGGAACGGCAGTATAGAAGTCAGGGTCGAATGGGATTAATCTACCCATAACAGCATGTAATGCCAACTTTAAAGTCCCCATAGCTTGTTGAGGAGCAATAATCATTAAGTAAAATCCCACTACAAGAGCTACGGCAGCAGCTATCGTTCGTTGTAATTTAGTTGTTTCTTTGAACATGATTTTTATTATTTGATTGATTTATAATTAGTTAAATGTAATTTATTGATTGTTTAAAAGCATTTGTCATAAATAAGTATGTAAGCACTCGCTTACAAAATAAAGAAATATATTTATGATATGCAATTATTTAAACCCAAAGTTTATTTAAAGAACTTCTTTTTATAAACATGTAACCGTACAAATCAAGCCAGCTATTGGTTTTTTGATACTAATTTAGAATCAATTAAAATTGAGAAAATCAACATTTACAATGTGAATCACCTAAATCTTATCAACAAAATATTAATCATCATAACAATAAAATGAATTTTTTCTCATCGTTACTTTAAAACGAAATGAACTTTTTTGTTTAATAACTTGCCGCAATGTGTAGCGGCAAGTTATTAAGTTCTACAATTTAATACTGTGTTTCTTCAAATTATATGAAAGTTTTATGTTCCCATTCCGTAAGTAACTTTTTTGTTCCTGGGAGACAAAGGTAAATAAGCAAACCCGTTGAAAACAATGGTGCCAGAAGGAACATTGAAAAACGGTGAACTTCCATTATATTTACAATTGCTAAAGTATATCCTGCGATCATAGCCATTATTGCAGCCATAATTCCGAGTGGAATTGTATATGCTTTACGCTTAAGAACACCAATGCTCATAATTAACCAAGATGCAGATGCAAACCAGGTTACAGCAAAAACAACAGCATACATTCCTTTCCATAGATCGTTGTAAATGGTTGTTTGATACTTTGAAATGATAGCTACACCATTTACATAACTTAATACATAGGCCATTCCGGCAATAAATAAAAAGACAACTACTTTTCTATTTACTTTTCCAACATACATGATTCCAAACCATAATATGGTTGCAATAATAAATACCGGCATTGTTGCAGCTGGTAAATCAATACTTTTGGCTGGAATTGTAGGGAAAAATCCTGCTAACATTTGAAGGGCAGCAGCGATTTTACCATATCGCCAGCTCCATTCTTGTTTAGTAAGGAAACCATAGAGTACAGCTCCCCATAAGCCACTGGCACCAATACCTAACCAGCCAAGCATAGAAGATGTAATCATTACTGCAATCGCTTCGTCCGGCCTTGAAGGTGTGCTCGTAATTTTTCCATTAACGACTGTCATAAAACTATCTGCCAATAGATAAAATAATAATAGCCCTGTAAATATTCCGATTACTGAAATGGCTACTCCAAGATAATTTATTTTTTTCATAATTAGTAATGTGTTATGTTAGTTAATAGAAACCAACTTGATTATTAAAAAAATTATTGTTTATAGTGATTTAGAATTATTTCCCCTGAATTTATAAGTTGAATTATCTTTTCCATTATTGTCGTTAACAGTGATTTAAATTAAATATTTTCTATGAATACCGTTTAAATACCATTTAATAGCTAATTGCTATTAGAAAAATATCGTTACGTAGTTAACATTAACTAACTACAAATATACAAGAATAATTTAAAGTACAAATCAATTTGGCATTTAAAATATAGATTTTTAAAAATAAATGAATTCAGCAGGGTTTTGTAGTGATTATATTGGCTGTGATTTATTTGGTTGTGAAAAAAAAAGCTGCCAAATTCGGGCAGCCTTTTATAATTAACTAAAAAAACATTTCTTAAGCTTCTATTTTTTAGATTTATTCAACAGAACCCCAACCGCAAAAGTGAAAGCCATATTCTTTTTATAATCGAATTCATTATCTGTTGCTGCTGGTTGCATAGTATTCCAAGTTTCCCAGTTTGTAAATGCTACTGTTGCTCTTGCTTCAGCAAATATCTTAACAGGTCCTACAGGAACTTGAGCTCCTAAAGAAAACTGACCACCAAAATCAAAACGATTAAAATTGTCCATTTCCATATCAACAAACTCATCATTTGCTAGGCTGGTAACACCTAATGCTGTTGCTGCGCCAGCTTCACCTAATGCTGCTACTAGAGCTGTGTTCTCTTTGAAATTGATTTGTTGTGCATTAAGTAAATAACCAATATGTGGTCCAACGGCAACATAAGCAGGTCCAAATTTAATTTTGGCCATAATTGGTAATTCGAAATAATTCAAATTAAATTGTAAATGACCAGATGTTCCATGATTTGCTTCGTTAGCATACATATCAAGAGCAGATCCTTTTTGTGCAAAATTAAGTTCAACATGCAAATCTACTTTAGGATTGATTGGTCTTTCAAGAACTAAACCAATATTGACGCCATCGGTAAGTTTGCCATTCATATCCATCATCTCTAGATAATCAGCAAAATTGTCGTCAATGCGTAAACCTGACATGTTGTAACCAAAACGCAGTCCAACAGTTTGTGCGCTTACTCCAAAACCTAGGAATAAAACAAGTGCAATAAGTACTATTTTTTTCATAAAATTAAAGTTTATAATTGTTTATATAGTGCCCAAAATTAGAAATCATTTTGAGTAATCAAATAGGGGAGACGCAAATTAATATTATTGACGATGTTTATAACCCCTTATAAAATAGGGCAATACGATAAGTAAGTAAGCGCATACATACTTGATTATCTATTTGTTATGAAATTTTAAAGCAGACAAAATTAACGCCAAATATTTTTTTATTTTAACGCTTAATTTATTTGTATTCTAAATAATAAAAGGTTGAATTTGCTTAGAATTGGACTTAGAATTATACTTTATGGATATATCAACGATAGAAAATTCCTTTCGAAATTGCGAAACGAAATTTAATAGTCGTCTAAAATATCCAATAAATTCTTTTTGATTATTGATAGATAAGCTTAAAAAGTGATTCCAGAAACTCGTCACTTCGGGTTTTTAAAGAGTAAGATTGTTTTTTAAGTTGCCAGTTTTTAACAATCATTCGGAATGATCCCATAATAATTACAGCTATCTCTCCGGAGGTAATATCTTGTCTGATTTCATTAGACGCCTGTCCTTCTTCAACGATCTTTACAAAAAATTGGTTATTTAAACTTATAATTTGAATGATTTTATTGTAAAGTATTTCTTTGTTTTTAAATATTTCATCTGAAAAAATAACAGAAACTATTTCGGGATTTTCGCAAAAAACCTGTGTCAACCGATTAAGAATTTGTTTGAGCTTTTCCCTTGCAGAAATCTCACTAATTAAAACAGATTGACAATATTGTTTTAAACTTGCGGTAAAATCGTCTAAAATGGCAGCTAAAATCTCATCTTTACTCTTAAAATGTCTGTAAATTGCTGCTTCCGTTAAATCAATTGCCTTTGATAGGTTTTTAATGGTTAGTCCCTGAATTCCTTTTGTATGGATTAGTTTGATAGATTCATGTATAATCTGCTGTTGCCTATTACTTCTATTGCTGTTCATGATTAAATATTGTTATTTGCGTTAAAAATATTCGAGTACAATACCGACATTATAAATATAGTACCAAAGGCAAAAGTACGATATCTTTTATTAGAAAACGCTTATAATGCCTCACTTAAAATTGAATACCTTGAGAATTCTAAGCTATTGAACCTTTTGTATGTATTTAGTTAGGAAATAATTATACTAAATCCCTGTTTGACAAATATCCATAGAAATTCCTGTTGTGAAGATAAATGGGTTAATAATAGTGCTGATAGTAAAAACATAGCTATTTTTTTAGATATATTTAAAAAAATACCGAAAGATTTTGCAAAAGCTTCAGACAGTGTAATTGAAATACAGGATGGCGAGATTATTAATTGCAATCTGATTATGTGAAACATTTGATAAAAATAGTTCTCAGTTATTTAAAAAAATCAGGGAAAAATAAATTATAGTTTTAGGTTTTGAATAAGTGTATTGAATAAAAGATTTCCTTTTTCTGCTAAATCGAAACTATGATCGCTAAATTTCCATCTACGAACCAATTGTCTCATTGAGCCTAAAAACATTAAGCTAAATATTTCAGCATCTATATTTTCGGAAATCTGTTTTGTTTGCTTAAGGCTGTTTAGAAGATTCATAACAATTTCTTCATTCATAGTTTGAATTTCCCTCACTTTTTCAGCAAGCCGTACTTCGTTCTGAAAAATTTCTTCTGAAAAAATAACCGAAACTAAACTTGGATTGCTTACAAAGCGATTCAAAATCTGCATATAAAATTGGCGCATTTTAATTAAGGGTTCTGATTTATCTTGTGCTAAGATTTGTTCTCTTTGCCTAAGCTGTTCTTTAAAACCATTTAAAATGGTGCATAGAATATCGAATTTACTATCAAAATGACGATAGATTGCGGGTTCTGAGATGCCAATAGCTTTCGATAAGTTTTTAATAGTTAAACCCTGAATACCTTTTTCGTCGATAATTAATATCGATTTTTCAATTATTTCTTCTTGTCGTTGCGTTAACATATAAAAGTTTAGTTAGTATTTACTCATAAAGGAAAAGCATTATTTTGGATTGACCAAATAATTATCATTAAAATAACATTTCTTTCAAAAGCACGTATTTCAAATTAATTTTTAGAATACAAAGTTAGACATTATTAAAGTTTTGATTGCAGTTAAACTAAAAATATTTGGTTTTTCTATTGACCTATACAATGTAGTGATATCTATTTATGTATGAAATGTTTTATTGCCTTTTGAATAAAATAAAATGGCCACAACATGCTAGATTGTGGCCACAATAAACGTGTTTATATTGCTAAAGAAGCTAGAAATTGTATTTTATTTTTGCATAGATCATGGAGTTGTCTTTGTATTGACCAAAACGTCCATTCTCATCCCCAACAAAAATATTTGCTCCTAGCAATACGGAAAAGCTATCATCATAATCATAAGTAATTTTCGGACGGATTAACGCGTCCTCATTAGTTAATCCAATATAGGAAAACAGCTCAAGATGAAGTTTTTCGCGTAGCACATCAGCTCTCGCTAAAAAAGTCATCGTATTTTCAGTCTCATTGGTAAGTATACCAGGCTCATAATCAAATACATATTGCTGCATAAATTGAGCGCTGACTAGAATTGATGCAACAGAAAAATCGAGACCTAGAACATAATGCAAGTAATCTTTCTCAACTAAGCCATCCACAGCCTGCATATCTTCAGTCATAAAATATTTTCCATTATAATAGGCTGCTTCACCCCTGAAAACAAATCCCTTTATCTGAGTGCTAAACGATCCGCCTCCAAGAGTTAATCTGTGATATTGAGGAGCTACATTTAGTCCTGACAAATATGGCATTTGCGTATCTGGATTCATACCAAAGGATTTATTTGTGTGCATTACAGGCATATCGTCCCATGTATA
>Ga0307991_1000679_pt1 | contig 24346 bp, 27 predicted proteins | sample EllFjometagen131_FD_203146 | JGI IMG/M metagenome (GOLD analysis project Ga0307991, IMG submission 203146) | Marine microbial communities from Ellis Fjord, Antarctic Ocean - #131 | ecosystem: Environmental > Aquatic > Marine > Unclassified | place: Southern Ocean | collected 2014-10-08 | reverse complement strand
CCGTTCTTTGCCTACGGTCCCTGCCTTGTTTCCGTGGCACGTTTCGATAACAAAGCTCTACCAGGGTCGCGTCTTCCCGGTGCAGTTTTTCTGTCAGAGAATTGTAAGAGGGCCGTGATGCAAACAAGGGAGAGACTGGGTGCGATGTATGAGGCCCTGAATACATACTTTGGGGATCTCCGTTGGTGGCCGGGAGAAACTCCCTTTGAAATTGCCGTTGGGGCAATCCTGACACAAAACACAAACTGGAAAAATGTGGAAACCGCCATAGGTAGATTAAAAGAGGCGGACCTTCTCGATCCGCTCAAGTTGTATGGTACGGAAGCCAGCATTGTCGCGGGCCTCATCAAATCTTCAGGTTATTATAATAGAAAGACGAAGAGGCTCAAGGCGTTTCTTGGTTTTCTGCAGAACGAGTATACCGGAGACCTGGACGCGATGTTCAACGAAGAGTTGTGGACGCTCCGGGAAAAGTTGCTGAGTGTCAAGGGAATAGGCAAGGAAACGGCGGACAGCATACTGCTGTATGCTGGTGGTAAACCGATCTTTGTCGTTGATGCTTATACGCGCAGGGTATTAGAGAGGCATGCTCTTATTACCCCGGACTGGAGCTACCAGGAGATACAGACGCTTTTCATGGATACCCTTCCATGTGATACCCCACGGTACAATCAGTATCATGCTCTGTTTGTACAGGTGGGAAAACAATTTTGTAAAAAGAAACCGCTTTGCAGTGGCTGCCCGCTTGAAAACGAACTCCCGACATAAGATACATCTTTATACCCATGTATGCATACACACGGATTAGCTTGTTGTGTAGTATGCAACAGGAGGAATCCACCTTCATGGGGATAGAATCGGCCGTATAGTTCAGCCGGCCCACGGAGGGGCGCAAATGTTTCACGTGAAACATTTGCCATGGAAGGGGAGTTTGGCTACGGCGAAGGGACTATACCAACGTAACAAGCACTTTCCGTTCCGCTCGGGGACCGTCAAACTCACAGAAAAAGATGTTCTGCCATGTACTGAGGAGGGATTGTCCGTTCTCTGTAGGGATCACCTCTGAGGGCCCTATAATGCCCGCTTTGATGTGGGCATCACCATTGCCGTCCACCCTGTCATGCAGCCATTGTCCCTCGGGGGCTATCGTTCGGAGACACCTGAGCACGTCGGTCTGTATGTTCGGATCCCAGTTTTCCTGTATCATGATTGCCGCCGTTGCTCCCGGCGCGTACAGGGCGCACAGCTCATAGTCCGTACCATGCGCGGATACGATAGCTCGCACCTTCTCCGTGATATCCACGATCTCTTCCCGGGATGTTGTGCTGAATGTTATTGCCGTCCTCATGGGTTGCCCCTGTTAAAGATGTCTGCAAAGAGGGGATGAAGCTTCAGAAGTTCATAGAATTCATCCGGGGATTTTCCCGTGGACATTGTCTCAAAGGGGCACTTCCCGCTGCCCTCGCGATTGATAATATAGGGGACCGTTTGTGTGAAATGGCATAAAATGCCTAAGCCTTTCAGTGTTTCGGCTGCCATCTCGCTTCCGATCGGCGAGAACACCTCGCGGCAGCACGCCTTTTTCATGAGCAGGGCGGCGGCGTTTCCGGTGACCTTGTCGAGAATTACCACCTCATCTGGAGCGGAGGTCTGCTCAAGATAGCAAAGCAGCGGGGCAATACCCCTTTGCTGAGACTGGAATATGATGCCCGCCGGGCTGATGACCCAGATGGCATCGCTGCTTTTCAGAAATGATTCAAAACGGGCATTAGCGGTTGGCATGGTGGTGTCTGGACCATAGTCTTTCGAGCAAAACAACGATCAGGGGGAGGAGGAGGAGTTGAAGAACAATGCCCGGCCATCCCGCTTTTGCGGTCTGCCACGCCAGGTTTGCGGAATGAGAAAGATCCAGGGTCAGGGTCATCAGGATAAAAGCGGCGAGACGCCCTGCTATCAGTGCCCCGACGAGAGAGGTGATCACCCCCAGTCTGAAATGTCCGCGCAAGAGCCCGGCTGCAAGGCCATAAAACGTGCCCTCAATAATGATGCGGGGGAGCATCTGAGGGAAGGGCATGCCCGAAAGTGTGTAGCTTATGAGGGGGGTAAGCAGCCCGACCAGGATCCCGGCCCTCCAGCCGAGAGAGATTCCTGCCAGCAAAACGAAGAAAAAAAGAGGGAGAAACGTAGGACCCGCCAGGGGGTGAATGATATGACACAGCCACGGAACGGCCACGTCAAGCGCAACAAAGAGGCTGACATATACGTACAAACGAAGATCGGAGAATTCTAAGATATGCGGGAACGTTACTTCTCCTGTTGATATCGGTACGGTGTTCATGATGATTCCCCCTTGACGGTGAATGGTGGCGGCCGTGCAACAGGCCGGATTTCATTCAGGCTGTCACTCCCGCAGAATTCCCACAATCCCGCGGGGCGGTACATGGCGGATCTCTTTGTACAGACCCGTTGAGGTTTGCTGCCACGACTGGAGAAAAGTATAAGGGAGAAAAAAGCGAAAGTCAAGGTCAATCATTGCGTGTAAGCTCGTCAATCTCTTCTTCTGTTGCTGTCCACGTATCGTAGAGAGATGCGAGCCGAGAGGTCACCTGGGAATATTCTATATGGAGAGATTGGATTAACGAATCATTTTTATAGGTATCCTGATCGGAGAAGGCGCTGTCTATCTCCTCTTTTTTCTTCTCGAAGGCGGCTATCTCTTTTTCGATGTGTTCAAGCGATTCCTTCAGCGGTTTCATCCGCTTATAGCGATGCTGTCTGCTTTCGGCCTCTTTTCTTTTCTGATCTTTTTGAGATTCTGCCGGAGTTATGCTTTCCGGGAGGGGTTTCCCCCCAGTGGGATCGTTCTGTTCCTGGTGATATCTGTCCAGGTACTCATCAACACCTCCGTGGTATAGGTATAGGTCGTTATCCTTCAATACCGCCACCTTGTTTATGAGGGGAGCGAGAAAATCTCTGTCGTGAGACACGATTACATATGCCCCGGGGAACCTCTGGAGACTGTCCCGGAGAATGACCTTTGACTGGGCGTCAAGGTGATTCGTCGGTTCATCCATGATCAGCAGGTTTGCCGGCTTCAGAAGCATCTTCGCGAGGGCAAGCCGGCTCTTTTCACCTCCTGACAGGACGGAAACGGGTTTGAACGCGTCATCCCCCGTAAAGAGAAAACAACCGAGGAGCGTTCTCAACTCCCCGGGCGATTTGAGAGGAGCTACAACGTCGAGTGTCTGCAGGGTCGTCTTGTCCGGGTCCAGTTCGTCCGCTGTATTTTGAGCATAGTATGAGAGAATGGCATTGTTCCCCGGGTTTCTGAGGCCGTCCTGGAAGGTCTCAACGCCAGCTATGATACGTGCGAGGGTGGACTTTCCGGAGCCGTTCGTCCCGAGAAGGGCGATTCTGTCTGTGCGCTCAATGGTGAGAGATATGTCCTGGAGGACCATGTTGTTATCGTAGACCTTTGAGATATTTTCTAACTCCATGACCACCCGGCCGGCGCGTGGCGGATCCGGAAAGTCCAACGATATGGAGTGCTCCTCCCTGTCTATCGCAAGGGACTCCATCTTTTCGAGCCTCTTTATCCGACTCTGGACCTGCCGTGCCTTGGTACTCTTATACCGGAATCGCTCGATAAAGCGCGTCGTACTGTCGATCGTGCGCTGTCGATTTTTAAGGGAGGCCTCGAGTATCGCACGGCGCCCGGCCTGCTGGGTCAGATAGGATGAATAGTTCCCGGTGTATTCGGTCGCCTTGCCCATGGATATCTCAATCACCTTTTCGACAAGAGTATCAAGAAAGCGGCTGTCATGGGATACCAGCACGAGAGAACCCTGATATGACTTCAGGTATCCTTCGATCCATTCCAGAGATTCAATATCCAGGTGATTGGTGGGTTCGTCGAGCATCAGGATGGTTGGTTCCGTGAGGAGCAGTTTGGCGAGGGCTATCCGCATCTGCCAGCCGCCACTGAACTCCTCTGTCATTCGGGACAGGTCCTTCTCATAAAAACCGAGCCCGGAAAGTACCTGTTGCACCTTTATCTCTATCGAGTATCCCTCCCGGTGCTCAAGGATACTCTGTGCCCGCCCCATTTCGTTCACGAGCTCTTGTAATCCCAGAGTGTCAGGCCCCCCGTGATCGGTCAGGGCTAAAATTTCTTTTCCTATTTCCCCGACCCTCTCATGGAGGCGATTCAGGTCGTCAAAGGCGGTTGCCGCCTCCTCGAAGAGGGTGCGGCCGGCATGATAGACGCTGTCCTGGGGAAGATAGCCGACGCTGTTAAATCTGGACCGGATAATCTTTCCTGTGTCCGAGTCGATTTCTCCCAGAATGATCTTCATCAATGTGGATTTGCCTGTCCCGTTACGCCCCACAAAGGCGATCCTGTTTCCGTCTTCTATCTGGAGGGAGAGGTCCCTGAAGAGATATCTTCCGCTGTACTGCTTTGATATGTCCTGCAGTGAGATCATATACGTTCGAAAGGGGTGCCGTATGGGGTTGCCGTCCGGTCAAAACGAGCGACCGCCAACAAGCCTCTGATATTACTGAGCATTAAGCTTCGGTTACTTCTGCGCTCGTTATGTGGTCATCTTGGCGGATTGCATCTACCACGTCCTGTCCTGTTATTACCTTTCCGAACACCGTGTGGTGGCCGTCAAGATGAAGCTGAGGCGAATGGGTGATAAAAAACTGGCTGCCATTCGTATTCGGTCCAGCGTTCGCCATAGAGATTGCGCCGGTTTCGTGCCGCAAGGGGCTTCCCTGTGTCTCGTCTTCAAACTGATATCCTGGGCCTCCCGCGCCGGTCCCGGTAGGATCACCCCCCTGAATCATAAAATCTCCGATCACCCGGTGAAAGACCAGGCCATTATAAAACCCTTCCTGGGTCAGGAATACGAAGTTGTTGACCGTCTTGGGGGCATGTTGGGGATAGAGCTCCAGCTCAATATCACCCCGGTCGGTCTTCATTATTACCCGGTAGATCTTATCCGTGCCAATTTTCATTGCCGGGGGACTGTTCCATTGGTGTGAGTTCATATATTCTCTCCTTATGTTAATCTAATTTATGTTTCCATTTACAGCCAGTTACGCCATAAAAGGATGCGGGGCAACTGAGGACTTGGGACTCATTCCCACCAGTCGACCGTGAAGGGTCTTCCATTATATTGCCGGGGATTTGAGCGCCTCGGTCTGATAATGGGTGGTGAGGGCGTCGATAATGGTATCGATATCTCCATCCAGTATATTTTCCAGGTTGTACAGGGTAAGGCCGATTCGGTGATCTGTCATTCTCCCTTGAGGAAAATTGTAGGTCCGGACCCTCTGGCTCCTGTCCCCGCTTCCCACCTGTTGTTTTCTCGTCTCGGAGATCGCTGCATCGTGCTCCCCGCTTGCTTGTTCGAAAAGTCTGGCGCGCAGTACCTTGAGGGCCTTTGCCTTATTTTTGTGCTGCGATTTTTCGTCCTGACAGGTTACCACCAGCCCTGTTGGAATATGGGTGATCCGTACCGCGGAGTCAGTGGTATTGACGCTTTGCCCTCCGTGCCCCGTGGAGCGATAGACATCTATCCGGAGTTCATTCGGATCAATGTTCACTTCCACCTCCTCTGCCTCGGGCAGAACGGCCACGGTTACGGCGGAGGTATGGATCCTTCCCTGCGCCTCGGTAAGGGGGACCCTTTGCACCCGGTGAACACCGCTTTCGTACTTCAGTCTGCTGTACGCGCCATTCCCCTCAACAAGGAGTACAACCTCCTTGAAACCCCCAATACCCCCGGACAGGCTGGAGCTGATAAATTCCACCTTCCAGTTGGATCGCTCCGCATAGCGGGTGTACATCCGGAAAAGATCCCCTGCAAAGAGTCCCGCTTCATCTCCTCCGGTACCAGCCCGAATCTCCAGAAACACATTTCTCTCGTCGTTAGGATTGGTTGGAAGCATAAGATATTTAAGCTTTTCTTCCAGAGCATGAAGGGTTTCGCGTAGATGGGGAAGCTCCTCTTTTGCCAACTCCCGCAGGTCTGCGTCGCCTTCCTTGAGAAGATCCTTGTTGTCCTCGACCTGGGACGTGATATAGCGGTATTCCCGGTAGGTCCGCACAATATCGACGATGCCGGCATGTTCCTTGGCATATTTCTGGTACACACTGTAATTGGCGATTATCTCGGGATCACTCAACAGCCCTTCCAGCTCTTCACATCTATTTTCGATTTCTCTAAGCTTTGTCAGCATACGGACCTTCCTGAGCGGACGATAGTGAATTACGACAGAGGGAGAAATGGCATTCGGCGGGCGGCCCTTCCGAGCCTAAGGGGCCCCGAGAAATACGCCTGATCAGGTTTACGGAGGCACAAAGAAAGAAAGGAAGCCGCCTCCCACGGAAGAGGATCCGTAGAGTCGAAGCCACTTTGTGCCTGGTTATTGACGCCCACAGTTATTTTTCAAGGTCACCATATTTGCGGTTAAACTTCTCGATCCTTCCGGCAGTATCCATTATCTTCTGCTTTCCGGTAAAAAACGGGTGACATTTCGAGCAGATCTCAACCTTAATATCGCCTGTGGTGGACCTGGTTTCGAAAACATTTCCACACACACATGTAACGGTGGATTCCTTGTATTCCGGGTGAATATCTTGCTTCATCGTTCGCACCAACCTCCTTGGGCATTAAAAAAGTTGCTATTATATCCATATCAAAACGAATTTCAAGAAAATAAATTCGAAAAGTTGTTCTGTTACTGTTTCATGGATTCAAAAAATTCCTTGTTGGTTGTGGTCTTCCGGATCTTATCGATGATGAATTCCATGGCATCCACAGGATTCATCTCCTGCAGAAGTCTCCTCAGTATCCATATCCTCCGCAGGTCTTTCTCCTGGATCAGCATCTCTTCCTTCCTTGTTCCGGAACGGACCAGATCGAATGCGGGGAAAATCCGTTTGTCGGAAATCCTCCTGTCGAGGTGAAGCTCCATATTTCCCGTTCCCTTAAACTCTTCAAAAATAACCTCGTCCATCCGGCTTCCTGTATCAATAAGGGCCGTTGAAATGATAGTGAGACTGCCCCCTCCTTCGATATTACGCGCAGCGCCGAAAAACCGCTTCGGCTTGTGCAGGGCATTGGAATCCACTCCACCGGAGAGGACCTTGCCGCTGGGCGGCACGATGGAGTTATAGGCCCGAGCGAGACGGGTAATGCTGTCCAGGAGTATAACAACGTCCCGGTTGTGCTCCACCAGGCGCTTGGCCTTTTCGATTACCATCTCAGCAATCTGGACATGTCGCGAAGCGGTCTCGTCGAAGGTTGAAGAGATAACCTCGCCGGTAACACTCCTTTCCATATCCGTCACCTCTTCGGGACGTTCATCGATCAGCAGGACCATCAAAACGGCATCCTTGTGGTTTTTGGCAATACTGTGGGCGATATCCTTCAGGAGGACCGTTTTCCCTGTCCGGGGCGGCGAGACGATAAGCCCCCGCTGTCCCTTGCCGATGGGAGTAAAGATATCCATGACTCGTGTCGAGTAGTTTTCGGGGTCCGCTTCCAGTTCCCATTTTTCTTCAGGATACAGGGGGGTGAGATTATCAAAAAGGATCTTGCCCCTTGCGGCCTCAGGGGGCTCGAAATTGATCGACTCCACCTTCAGGAGGGCAAAATATTTTTCCCCCTCTTTCGGGGGTCTCACCTCGCCGGATATCGTGTCTCCGGTCCTCATGCCGAATCTTCGTATCTGGGAGGGCGAAACATAGATATCATCAGGTCCGGGGAAATAATTATACCCCACCGATCTGAGAAAACCGAAACCATCCGGCAGTGTTTCCAGGACGCCTTCTCCTGTGATAACACCATTTTTTTCCGTCTGGTATTGAAGAATTGCGAAGATGAGGTCCTGCCGTTTCATCCCGCTGGTGCCGGTGATGTTCAGCTCTTTTGCTAATTCGTTGAGATCACCAATAGATTTGTTTTTGATTTCTGAAATATTCATGTACCTTTCCTTTGTTTGGGAGTTGTTCGGTCCTTATTCTGTATCTTTAAAGCGGCAAGCTCTCAGATAAACCTCCTCCGGTTCTAACGGACGGGCGATGTATCTCTCTGAAAATTATGGAAAGCATAAAACAGGCCTTAGAGACAAACCAGAATTTCTTTACGGTGCCAACTTCCTAAAAGCTGCATTGACCTGGTTGGTTTCAGTTACAGAACAACTTTTGAATTTACAACAAATGGAGGCTACTCAGCGGCCCCTTCGTACAGGTTTTACTGTGCAATGATCGCTTCTTCTCGGTAGCTAATTCGGTCTCCTGAAATACTTTGGAAAGGAAGGCTTAGCACGCAACATCAATAGAGAAAAACGTCTATATCAAACCAGCAAGGATGTCAAGAAGTTTTTTCCACGGGATTCCGCACACGCGCGGGTCTAGCGAAGCATTATAAGGCTGAGCTGCCTTCCGGTATCACCCGCCTCACCCCTGTGTGAAAAAAAGGTGTCATGCCGGCAGGATGTGCAGATGTCAGCGGAGAATATGTTCTCCCGGGGAATACCCGCGCCCTGCAGCTGGGACCTGTTAGCGGCAGACAGGTCCAGCATCCATTTTCCTTCTTTCCTGCCGCCTGTAAAGGCAACCGTTTCTTCCCGGGTGTTATCAAAACGGTGGAACACGGCCTCATCAACCTCGTAGCAACAGGGACCGATGGCGGGGCCGATAACGGCCAGGATATCCTCCGGCACGGAGGAAAAAGTTTGCATGAAAACACGGGCGGCCTTGGCGGCAATCCCGAGCGCGGTTCCTTTCCACCCGGCATGAACGGCGCCGACCACCCGTCTTCTACGGTCGGCCAGGAGGACAGGGACACAGTCAGCTGTCTTGATCCCGATAGGGATTCCGGGTATCGCGGTAATGATGCCGTCGTATTCGAGAGGGCCAATCTGCTGCCCGCCCTGAAACGCCTCATCAATTACCAGGAGCCGGTCTCCGTGGACCTGGTCTACGGTAACGATATGCTCCGGGATGTTGAAGGCAGAGCACAGCAGAGCCCTGTTGCGCGCCAGGTGTTCGTCCCTGTCACCCACGTGCATTCCGAAATTGAGATCGGCAAGTCTCCCTTCGCTGACCCCTCCCCATCGGGTGCAAAAGGCGTGGGTTATGAAACCGCACTCGGCGAGTGCCCGACACTCCACATATCGCACGTCCCCCAGGCGGGAAAAACTGAATGCGCCTTCGGTTCCATATCTGATCTCCGGGGTTTCAGGCATCGCTTTCTCGGTCTCCCAAAGCCGCGCATACCTGTTCAATATCGTCCGGAAGTTCAGATGAAAAATGCATAGGGGTCCTCGTGACAGGGTGACGAAAGCGCAGTTCGCTCGAGTGGAGGGCCTGCCGGCGCATCTTTCTCAATGCCATACGCAAGGCATTATCCTGTACCGTCTCAACCCTTTTCTTTGAATTCCCGTAGACGGCATCCCCGACAACGGGATACCCGATGGCATTCAGGTGTACTCGGATCTGGTGAGTCCTGCCTGTCTCAATCCGGACAGCAAGGAGCGTGGCGATGCCGTACCGCTTCTCCACACGCCAGCGGGTCAGTGATTCCTTCCCTCTTCTGCTCCCGGTGGACATCTTTTTACGGTCCACGGGATGCCTGCCTATGGGCAAATCGATTACCCCCTCCGGTTCCTTTGGATCTCCATGGACAAGGACACGATAGATCTTCGTAACAAGATGTTCCTTGAACTGTTTTGAAAGGCCTACATGGGCCTCATCCGATTTGGCAATCACCATCAGGCCCGAGGTATTTTTGTCCAGACGATGTACGATACCGGGTCTCTTAACACCACCGATTCCGGAAAGGTCGGTGCAGTGAAACAGGAGGGCATTGACCAGGGTCCCACTGCGATTTCCCGCCGCGGGATGCACTACCATCCCGGCGGCTTTATTCACCACCAGTATGTGTGCGTCTTCATGGTAGATATCCAGGGGGAGCTCCTCTGGGACAAGGTCATATTCAGCCGGCTCTTCCCGTGTAACAAGGATCAGGTCTCCGCTCTTTAAACGGTATTTTGGTTTTACATCCATCCCCCCGACCCGTATTTGTCCCCCTTCAATCGCCCGCTTGATCTGTGAGCGTGTACCGAAAGAGCCTTTTTGAGACAGAAAGACATCAAGCCGCTCCCCGCTCTGAGCGGGGAGCACTTTCAGCGTGAACGCTCCGTCATCTCCGGATGTCATTTGCATGGTCATCGTAAAATCGTTTGAGAAACGGGGGAAAAGGAACCTGCCGTCTGTGAGTCCCTGTATGGGGAGGATGCTAGCACGCTTCGATCCTCAAGCCAACAGGGCATAAATCCCGGGGGTCAAGACTCTCCGGCTATCTGCTGCATACCCTTTGTTATAAAAACAAATTCTTCTTTTGATATCGTTCTCAGGTCGAAGAGAATCTTGTCTTCGTAGATTCTCGTAATGATGGGAACTGCCAGTTTCCGTAGTTTCCTTTCCAGTCTGCTCGGTGAGATACTGCCGGAGCTCACCGTCACGACAAATGTGGGAATCTCCTGTGTGGGAAGCGATCCGCCCCCAGCCATGGATGTATCCTCCATAATGGAAAGGGTCATATCTTTCAGAGATAATTGCTCCAGGAGGGCCTTCAGTTCGTGCGCCCTCTTTTCGACCTCGGCAACTGGTTCCGTCAATGACCGCAGCACCGGAACGTCACGGACCGCGCGGTCGAGATCAAGGTAATGCACCATGGTCGCTTCGAGGGCCGCAAGGGTCATCTTGTCTATCCGGAGGGCACGATTGAGGGGATTCTTCTTTATCTTTTCCAGAATCGTCTTTTTCCCCAGGATTATTCCGGCCTGAGGGCCTCCGAGGAGCTTATCGCCGCTGAATGTGACGACATCCGTGCCCGCCTTGATGACCTCCTGTACCGTCGGCTCCTTTTCAAAGCCATACGAATCCAAGGGGACAAAGCAGCCGCTCCCCAGATCGTTCATTACCGGTAGCGAGCTCCTCTTCCCAAGCTCCATCAGTTCAGTCAGGCCTATCTCATCCGTGAAACCGAGCACCTTGAAGTTGCTTGTATGCACCTTCAGAATTAATCCGGTATCAGGGCATACCGCATCCTCATAATCCGAGAGATGCGTGCGGTTAGTCGTACCCACCTCTCTGAGAATAGCGCCGCTCTTTTCCATCACCTCGGGTATGCGAAACGCGCCCCCTATTTCGATCAGTTCGCCCCGCGAAACAATCGATTCTTTGTGCTCTGAGAGGGTATTGAGAACGAGGAGGACGGCGGCGGCATTGTTATTGACGATAATGGCATCCTCCGCCCCTGATATACAGCAGAGCAGTTCGCGTACGTGATCGTATCGGGTCCCCCGCTTCCCCTTGTCAAGGTCGAATTCCAGGTTTGAATATCCTTCGCTGATGTCAACAATCCGCTGGAGGGCCTCCGCACAGAGGGGGGCCCTTCCCAGGTTCGTATGCAGGATGATGCCGGTGGCGTTTACCACGCGGCGCAGGCTGTAGGTATACAGGGCGAGCAATCTCCTGCAAACATCATGCGCCGCCTCATCGGCGGAGGAGGGAACGAGCCCCTTTCCTCCCCTCTTTTCGGCATCCAGGATGGATGTTCGCATCTCTTCGACAACCTGGCGGCATTTTCCCACCACGATATCCCGTGACACACCTTCAAACGCATAACTGTTTTCAAGGAGGAGAAAGACCTCGTCGATTTTCGGAAGGGTTTTAAGCAGCTCTCTGGTCTTGTCATTCATGGTATAACATCACATTGAGCGATCAGTACCCGAAGGCATGCGGGTAAATTTTCCAAGGCACTAGTAATATGGGAAAAGATACGAAATTGCAAACAAGAAACTACCTGTTCAAACAGAAATCACGAAAGTTGTTAACCGCGGTAAAAAATTCCCGCATCATGATGACCCAATAGTATCTGCCGCGGTTCGTCAGAAACAGCGTGCCGTGGTGATAGCGCAGCCCCCCGACCAGCATAAAGGCGAGAATCTCCCGCCAGAGATGGCGCACAGCCCTGCCGTTATATTTTTGATTCAGGGGGGTGATATCTAGCTCCATGCCGAACAGCTTCATCAGGAAATCATAGCGCGCCTGTTGCGGGGGCGTAAAATCACGTGAAGCCATCAGGGGGAGATTCCCCTTGTTTAATGTCTCAATATATTGAGGAATATCAAAGGTATTCGCGTAGCATCTGCCCTGCATGTATCCGATCGATCCGCTGCCCAGACCGGCATATTCGTCATAGTTCACGATATACTCATCAATCATGGTGCCTCTCCGGGAAAAACACCACGCGGACGAAAAGCGGTACGAGGGGGCGAGCCTCTCTGAGATCATCCGGTAGAAGGTCTCTTCCTTCCGGTAATCGACTCTTCCCATCGATCTCTCCACCTTTTTACGCGTCGAGTCCGAAACCATCAAGGGGTAGTAGGTCACCTGATCCACACCTGTTTGGATAAGGACATCCAGGTCCCTGCTCAGGATTTCCTCTGTTTGGACGGGGAAGTTAAATATCATATCGGCATTCAGTGTATCAAACTCCCCTGACAGATTCTTGATTTTTGCAGCCATCTCCTCGCCGCTCCCGTATTTCTCATACCGGCCCATCGCCTTCAGAAGGCCATCATCAAAGCTCTGCACCCCCACCGAAAGCCGGTTGACACCGATTCTCTTCAGAACGGCAATATGCTCCGGCGTAAGATGATTGGGATTGGTCTCCACTGAAATACCCCTGATATTGAAGCAGTCCGTTGCCTCCGCCAAGGTTTTCTCCAGCTCGTCCATCAACACCGTCGGGGTGCCGCCGCCTACGTACATGCCGGTAAAGTCGTATCCTGCGTCTCGGTAGAGCCTCATTTCTTTTCTGAGGGCGTCATGATACCTCCGGGCGAGGTGTTCGTCCAACACGACTCGGTTAAAGGAACAGTAAGGACACAGACTTTCACAGAAGGGAATATGGATATAGAGAAGCCGGTCGCCCTGTGCCTGTCCCCGCGGAAGAGAGGCGCCAACCCCCTCCTCAAACCGCATGGCCTGGGAAAACTCCCGCTTTGTAACTGCTGTTATAATCTTATCTATCATGGTAAATGTATCCTTTCTGTACCCGTCTCTGAACTATCAGGCTTTTAATATTATTTCAATAGCGTTGAAATAACAATCCCATGATGCTATAGAAATAACACATCATGGATGGAAAGGTACCGCGTGAGAGCAATGAAAACCTGGAAATTATGGGAAGACGAAAAAATCAACGAAGAGGAGGCTCGGCTCCTGCGGAGACGCGCCGATGAGATCCCGGTCCCCTTTGATGAAGAGGGGAAGCGGGATATTGATATCCTCATTGATGCCTTTGTGGCGCGGGATGACGCCGCTGGCCTTGCAGCCCCGCAGATAGGGATCAGCAAACGCGTCGTGGTGTTCAAGAACGGGAACTTCGACGACAGAGGGCCGATGAAGAAAGGGGTCGGCCAGTACGATGTCCTCGTCAACCCGAGGATTACACAGATACGGGGAGACAGGGAAAAGGCGCAGGAGGGGTGTCTCTCCTGCCCCGATATAAGTGTCGATGTCGTCAGGGCCACCTCCATCAAGGTGAAGGCGTATGATGAAAAGGGGGAAAAGGTCAACAGACGCTATACGGGGTTCCTTGCCCGCGTTGTTCAGCATGAGCTTGACCACCTCGATGGAAAACTCATTGTCGATCGGGGCACAGCGATCTATTTTCCCAAAGAGAAAGGCCGGTTTTTCGATAAGCTCTTCAGGGACGCGTAAGATAATCCCGCAACAGAATTCAGGGAATCGGATCGGGAGGTGCTCAGATGTCCTATGACATACAGAGCCGCTATTTTGGAAAGGCAGGGTGTGAAAACACACACGACGTCTTGGAGGCCACCTCGCAGCGCGCCAGACAGCTTGGTATCAAGACGGTTCTCGTGGCGACGTGCAGCGGAAAGACAGCGATGGAGGCGATCGACCATCTGGGTCCCGATATACAGGTCATAGCCGTTACCCACTACACGGGTTTCGCGCGTCCCGATCATCAGGAGATGAACGACGAGACACGCAACGCGTTGGAGACGAAAGGGGTGAGGGTATTGACCTGCCAGCACGCCTTCGGGGGGGTAGGGCGTGGTATTCGGATAGCATTGAAGACCTACCAGGTTGAAGAAATTATGGCATATACCCTCAGGATGTTCGGGAAGGGGACCAAGGTGGCAGTTGAACTGGCGCTGATGACCGCCGACGCGGGCCTGGTGAGGACGGACGAAGACGTGATATCCATCGGAGGACCCGTCACGGGGGCGGACACGGCCCTGCTTCTTCGCCCCGCCAACTCCTCCGATGTTTTCAACCTGAAGGTAAAAGAGATCATCTGTAAACCCTCAATATTTTAGAGAGAGACTGTATGCCGCTGACCAAAGACCATTTAGACAGATATGCCGATGCCCTCATATGGGGGCTACTGAAGGCCAGAACAGGGCGATTCAAAAGGGGTGATATAGTCCTGATTCGATACGATATGCCCGCCATAAACCTCGGCGAAGTCCTCTATGACAAGCTGTTGGGCAGAGGCATACATGTCATTCCCCGCGCCGGGCTCAGCGCGCACATGGAGCGTTCCTTCTTCGATAAGGCGAATCGGCGGCAGCTCGTCTTCCATCCCCCCGGTGAAAAGGAGCTCTGCGAATCGCTGAACGGGAGCATCTTTCTTCATGCCCCCGAATCCCTTACCCACCTGAAAGACGCAGACCCTAGAAAGATAGCACAGTCGGTGATAGCGAGAAAGGAGCTGCGCGAGATCCTGGACAGAAGGGAGGAGACCGGGGAGTTCGGCTGGACACTCTGCACCTTTCCGACCCGTGAACTGGCAAAAAACGCAAAGCTTACCCTCAAGGGGTACACGGACCAGATCATTAAGGCCTGTTTCCTGGATAGCGAAAACCCCGTTTCCCGATGGGAAGACGTATACAAAAGAGCGGGTTCGATCAAAAAGTGGCTGAACGGGATGGCCGTTTCGTACTACCATATAGAGTCGGAACGTGTCGATCTTCGCATACGGCCGGGGAAAAAGAGAAAGTGGATCGGTGTTTCAGGGCACAACATTCCGAGCTTCGAGCTTTTTCTTTCTCCCGACTGGCGGGGAACCGAGGGGCAGTACTTTGCAAACCAGCCCTCATTCAGAAACGGAAATTATGTGAAGGATGTAAAACTCGTCTTTGAAAAGGGCCGCGCAGTGAAGGTCGAGGCCGCCACCGGGGAAGACTTCACGATAGGGCAACTATCCATGGACAGAGGGGCCAGCAGGGTCGGAGAATTTTCCCTTACAGACAGGCGGTTCTCCAGAATCGACACCTTCATGGCGGATACCCTCTTCGACGAGAACTATGGGGGTGAGTGGGGGAATTGCCATATAGCCCTTGGCGCGTCGTTCTCCGAGGCGTACGATGGCAATCCCGCCGAACTGACAAAGACGATGAAAAAGAACCTCGGATTCAATGACTCCGCACTCCACTGGGACCTGATAAACACCGAAAATAAAGTTGTACAGGCTCATCTGTCGGACGGGAAGACCGTCACAATATATGAAGACGGTGTTTTCTGCCGTTAGGGTGCCCGACATGGCAAAATCGACCGGTGGTACCACAAAAAAGCCCGTCAAACGCGAAGAGGCCACGCCTTTACTCCGTGAAAAGAAGCAGGTCCTGCGCGAGGCGTTTGAGAACTCTCCTATACCGACGTTTGTAATCGATAAAGACCACAGGGTTGTTTACTGGAACAGGGCGCTGGAGACGTTGAGCGGCATCATGGCCGGCGAGGTAATCGGGACGAAGGATCACTGGAAGGTCTTCTACCATGAGAACAGGCCAACCATAGCAGATCTTATCGTGGACGAACTGTACAAAGAAATTCCGCACTGGTACCCGGGCAAGTACAACAAGTCAAAACTGATAGAGGATGCCTATGAAGCAACGGATTTCTTCCCGGCACTTGAAGGGGGGGGGCGGTGGCTTCGGTTTACCGCATCCGTGTTGAAGAATGCCCGGGGGGATATTACAGGAGTAGTTGAAACCCTTGAAGATATAACGGACCGCAAGCTTGCCGAGGATGCGCTCATAGAAAGCGAGGCGCGGTATCGCACCCTGAGTGTCACCGATTCTCTCACGGAGCTGTATAACTCGAGGCATTTCTACGAACAGATGCGACTGGAGATAGAGCGGGCCGAGCGGTATGGTCATCCCCTCTCCCTGCTCCTCCTGGACCTCGACAATTTCAAGAGATTCAACGATACATACGGGCACCTTGAAGGGGACGAAGTCCTTATCCGGTTGGGACAGGTCATCTGGAGATGCCTGAGAACAACGGACTCCGCGTACCGGTTCGGGGGAGAGGAATTCACCATTATCCTGCCGGAAACAGCCGGTGATGCGGCAACCGTTCTCGCGGAAAGGATACGGGAAGAACTTGCAAACGAGGACTTCCTCCCCGTCGAGAGCTCGGAGGCTGTGCATGAAACGGTGAGCATCGGGGTGGCTCAGTATCTTCCACGCGAGGAATTGAAGCCGTTTATCAAACGGGCGGATTTCAACATGTACAAGGCCAAGGGGCAGGGGAAAAACAGGGTCTACTACCAAGGCGCATAGGCCGCCCCGAATACACCCGCCACCGTCCGGGGAATCCTTGACAAGATATCCTTCAAACAGTATGGCCCTGCCTTCCGGTGATTCAATCGCCCGAACGCCGATTACAGGGAAACAGTATGTCCATTATTCTCAACATCCCGGCCATCGTGAGGATCCTCATCGTCTTCGGCTGTATTCTCCTGGCCATAAGGAAAAATGTCTCGCTAGGGAATGCCTTTGTCCTGGGAGCGATCCTCATCGGGGTGCTCTTTGGGCTAAGGCCGGACGCGATGTTTTTCTCTGCCGTCGACTCGGTCATGATGCCCAAGACCCTTTCCCTTTCCGTGGTCGTTACCCTCATTCTCATCCTCAGCAGCAGTATGGAACAGGGGGGTCATATGGCACGGCTCCTCGACAATTTCCGAGGTCTCGTGGCAAACCCCCGACTGAACCTCGCCCTCTTCCCTTCCCTGATTGGGCTTCTTCCGATGCCAGGGGGGGCGGTCTTTTCAGCGCCCATGGTGAAGGAACTGGGAGGGCGAAGCGGTCTGCGCCCGGACCAGCTCAGTTTTATTAACTACTGGTATCGCCATATCTGGGAATACTGGTGGCCCCTCTATCCCGGGGTGCTCCTTGCGGTAACGCTGGCGGAGATAAACCTCTGGACCCTTGTGATGATCATGTGGCCGCTTACCGTGATAGCCGTCTCTCTCGGCTCTCTCTCCATCAAGAACGCCGCACTGAAAGATGTAACGGCAAAACGGGAGACGTCCCGCCCAGCGGGGCCTTTTCTGAAGGAACTGGTTCCCATACTCATGGTGATCTTTGTGGGGCTCGGCATGGGGATGCTCCTCTCGGCCCTCTTCCCCGGTCTTCATATCGCGAAGGAAACAGGGCTGATTATCGCCCTTATCCTGTCTATCGTGTATGTCTGGGTCCGCAGCAAGATGACGGGCGGCATGATCTGGAGGGTTCTTATGGACCCGCATCTTTTCAAGATGTTCTATATGGTTATCGCGATACTGATCTTCAAGGGAATGCTTGAGGACAGCCATGCCGTGGTGGCCATAAGCGCCGAGTTTATGAAATATTCCGTTCCTCTCGTCCTGATAACCGTTGTCCTCCCCTTTATCGTTGGGGGGATCACGGGAATAACAATCGCCTTTGTGGGGAGCACCTTCCCCATTATCATCCCGCTCATTCATTCCATGGGTGAAGGGGTCTTCATGCCCGCCTATGTTGCTCTCGCGCTTGTGAGCGGTTTCCTGGGGGTGCTTCTCTCGCCCCTCCACCTCTGCCTCCTCCTTTCAAACCAGTATTTCGGGGCCGGCTTCGGGCGTGTATACCGGCATCTTCTCCTGCCCTGTCTGTTCCTCTTCGTAACAGGGCTCATATATTTTTTCTTCGTCCGCTGGCTGATTACATAATCTTTAAGCTGTCTTACTTGACAGGGCCAGAAGGATGTTTATTATAATCGTACATTGACGATAGACGATATGTGTGATATCACCCTCCGCGAACATGCAGAAAGTGGCACAAAACATGCTGTCTGTTTCTGTGTGCCATTGCAAAAAAAGGGCATAATAATCGATGACGGTAGGTGAATATGCAACAGGCCCGCGTTCCGTGGATGTCGGGGTTCTCGAAAAGACCGATCATGAAACGTGTAAAAAGGTGCTGGCACGGCTTTCAAAGGGGCTGGCCCACCCCGCGCGGATCGAAATTATCCGGATGCTGTCCAACAAACCCCCGGAGAAGAAGTACATCTGCTCGGATATCGTCAAGGTTCTGCCCCTGGCACAGGCGAGTGTTTCCCAGCACCTGAAGATACTGAAGGAGACGGGCTGGATATACGGGGAGATTGACGGGCCCCGCGTCTCCTGTAGTCTTGTCGGCAACATTATGGAGTATTACAGAGAGCTTATGAAAAAAGTTACCCAGAAGTAAAACATATAAAGGAGAAGGTACAATGTTTGAAGTTTCAGAAAAAGCACAAGAAATGATCAAGAAGGTTCTCGAAGCGAGGGAAGACAAACTCCCGGTTCGTCTGATATATTCCGGAGGCGGGTGAGCGGGTCCCTCACTGGGAATGTCTCTGGATGAGGCAAAAGAAGGCGATAAGATCTTTAAGGAAGACGGCGTTACCTTTTTGATAGAGGAAGAGTTGTTTGAGCAGGCAAAACCGATCAACATAGATTTCATTGATTCGGACAGAGGTTCCGGTTTCTCCATTAACTCCAACCTGTTGACCGGCGCTTCGTGCGACGGGGGATGTTGCGGGTAAGACAGACCGTGGCTCAAGCCACAAAATATTGTGTCATACTGACCACGTGCGCAAATCGGGAAGAAGCTGAAAGGCTGGCCCAACTGCTCGTTGAAGCAAAGCTGACGGCGTGTGTGCAGATGACGGGTGTTACAAGTTTTTACGAATGGGACGGTGCCCTCAACAGAGACGACGAGCAGTTGCTGTTGATAAAGGCGCCGGCCTCTTCGTATGGCGAGATTGAGGCATTCATTTCTCAAAACCACAGCTACGATGTCCCGGAGATCATTCAGATCCCGATCCGTGCAGGCAGTGAATCGTACCTGAATTGGATCGATTCCGTCACCCAATAACGGGGCATAACGTATGGATTTGTGGTTCACGTACTCAGAGAAATTCTATTTTTTTCAACGAAATAACAATCTACCTGCTGTCCGGGTTTATTGTTGCCGGGGTGCTACACGTCCTGTTCCCCGAGTCGATTATCCGCCGCCATTTAGGCCATAATTCATTTCTCTCCGTTTTAAAATCAACGATATTCGGCATACCGCTTCCCCTCTGTTCCTGCGGCGTCGTGCCGATGGTGGCATCCCTGAAGAACAGCGGGGTCGACCATATCTTTTCTCATTTCAACACCCCAGATCGGCGCCGACAGCTTTATGATCACCTATTCCCTGATGGGGTGGGTCTTCGCACTGTTTCGGATCGTCGCTTCACTGATTACGGCGCTGGCGGCGGGCATTATGGTTAATATCCTTGGAAGAAAGGATCCCGATCAAGCGGCGGAGGCTCTGCCGAACGGGAATCAGGAGGACAGCTACGGCCAAGCCGCCTCAAGACCATTGCCAGCTATGTGGAATATGATCTGCTCGGTTCCATTGTCAACGCGTTCCTGACAGGAATGATCATTGCCGGTACTATAACGGCGCTGATCCCTGACGGTTTTTTCGAGCGCTACCTCGGCAATAATGTTCTCTCCAGGCTGCTGATGCTGGTTGTGGGTATCCCCCTGTGTGTGTGTGCCGCGGCCTCTACGCCCATCGCCGCGTCCCTGATCATGACGGGCATTTCACCGGGCGCGGCCCTGGTCTTTCTCCTGACGGGTCCCGCGACCAATGCCATCACGATCGCGACTGTCCTGAAGGTGCTGGGTAAAAAAGCCACCATCGTGTATCTGCTGGCCATAGCCCTTGTCAGCCTTGCTCTGGGCTATCTGCTTAACATCTTTACGGCGTATTTCGGTTTTCAGAATGTCATGGCGCTTCATGGTCAGGGAATGCTGCCGGCGTGGCTGAAGATAGGTGGCTCCGTTATACTGGCCATCATGATCGGATGGTATTATCTGAAAATCAAGATTCTGGACAAGACAGGAAGAGAAGGAGATATGGAAGATAAGAGAATAAATCTGACCGTTCAGGGGATGACCTGCATGCATTGCGCGGGCAACGTGAAAAAAGCGGTCGAATCGGTCGCCGGGACATCCGGCGTGGATGTCCTTCTGGACGAAAAAACGTGAAGTTTGAGATAGAAGACACAGACAGCATTGAAAAAGTAAAACAGGCTATTGAACGTGCCGGCTATAGTTTCTAAACTAATTTCCGCCGCACGAGATTCACACTCTCTGCAATGCTTTTTCTTCCGTTACAGTCTCGCTTCGCTCGCCGGGTGCAACCAGTCTGTTAGCACAAGCCATACAGGGTACAAAGGCAAAGAATGCCTACCACAGCCGACAGGATGATAACACTGGTGTATAGTATCGCCAGATAAAAATCACCCCGCGAAGTATATTTATCCCAGTCAATTTTTTCCAGGTAACGCTGGAATTTAGAAAGCATATTTTCTCCAATCAAAAAAATTACACCATATGATCACCGCGGGCCGCGAACCGCGGGTTTGAGTGGTCGTATCGAAACCTTGGGTAAGCAATAAAAGTGCCATGACCCCCGGACATGGCTGTCCATGACATTCACGGGTATGGGAAAAAATAGATCGTGAGAATAAAAGTACTATAATTAAGGGAAGTTATTTGTACCCGATCCTCATGGTACGAGAGAAACGGGGGGCCAATACGTGTGGATCCTTCCCCCGCCCACCATCCCCTCTCCGCGGTGCAGCAGTGCCAATGTGGCAGGGCACGTCACCGCGGCGTACCGCAGGTATTATAAAAACCACAGACAGCGCCATCTCAAAAATCTGGTTGACATTGATGCAATCGAAAGGTACAGACCCCATGTTCAAATGGCGGGAAGCATATTCATAGGGCAGATCACAGGCCCATCCAAGATAATCACAAAGAAACGGAGGATTTATTGTGCGGTTGAAAGATAAGGTTGCGGTTGTAACGGGTGGTGGCGGCGGACTGGGAGAGGGAATCTCCCTGTGCCTTGCCAGAGAAGGTGCGCATGTTGTCGTCAGCGACTCAAAACTGGAAACAGCCGAGAAGGTTGCGGCCCGGGTTCGGGAAAAGGGAGTCAAGGCCATAGCCCTCCAGACAGATGTCCGGTTTTCCGATCAGTGCCAGGATCTGATCGATACGACACTGCGAGAGATGGGCGGACTGGATATACTGGTCTGCAGCGCCGGTGTGGGAGGATATGCTCCCGACAGAGAGCCGGGAAAGCCACTGAACATCGAGAACATCACAGATGAAGAGTGGAATATGGTCATCGATGTGAACCTGAAGGGCGTTTTCCTGTGTAACAGGGCCGCCATTCCCCACTTTAAGAAGCAGAAAAGCGGAAAGATCATCAATATTGCATCGATCGGCGCCCGCATGCCGCTCGATTTCCTCGCTCACTACGATACCAGCAAAGCGGGGGTGATTGCGCTGACACAGGCGGTGGCCATGCACATGGCGCGCTACAATGTCAACGTCAACTCCGTCTGCCCCGGCCTCATCAAGACCGAGATGGGGTCGAACATGGGACAGCTGCTCAGCGATTCACATCCCGTCTTTCGCGGCATGAATCCCGATGACGTCTTCGATACCCTTGTGAAGAATTCCGTGCGCAAGCGGACGCCCCAGACGGCGGAAGATATCGGAAACGCCGTTGTCTTCCTCGCCTCCGAGGAGGGGAAAGAGATCGTGGGCCAGGGACTCAATGTCTGCGGGGGAATGTATTTCAGCTAAAGAGGGGATCACATCCTGTAACAATCTTTTATAACTGAGAACACAATCACGGGGCCAGGCTCCTTCCGGGCCCCTGTCATTCTTGCTAGTAACAGCAGCAATCACACCCCGGGGGGTAACGTTATAATTAAGGGCACGCCAAAACTGGACTTTCTCTTTTCACCAAAATCAGTGGCCGTTGTGTTGCGGTCACGCGGACTGGGGGCCTTCTTTCTGAAGCAGCTTCTTGACGGGGGCTTCCAGGGTCAGCTGTATGCCGTCTGCGGTGACGCCGACGAGCTGATGGGTCTGCCCTGTTATCCATCCGTCAAAGATATCCCCGGGCCAGTCGATTATGTCATCATTGCTGTATCGGCGAATCAGACACCCTATGTTATACGGAATTGCGCCCTGAAAGGGGTAAAGGCCTGCACGCTCTTTACGGCCGGGTTCAGCGAGCTGGGAACGGACGAAGGGATTGCCCTGGAACGGGAGATCGTATCCATCGCTCGCGGAAGCGGTATGCGCCTTATCGGGCCCAACTGCATGGGGATATATGCTCCGGGAGGCGGCCTGTACTTTTCCGCTAATTTGCCCCGTGTACGGGGCTGGTTCGGCATCTCAAGCCAGAGCGGCGGCAACGCGATTTATCTCGGCAAAATGGCGCCGCGGCGGGGAGCGCCGATCAGCAAGGCCGTCAGTTACGGCAATGCCTGCGATATCAATGAATCGGATCTGATCGAATATCTTGCCGATGATGAAGAGACAACGGTTATCGGCGCCTATATCGAGGGGATCAAAGACGGAAAGCGGTTTCGTGAAGTGCTGAAGCGGGCGGCCCGCACAAAACCCACCATCATTCTCAAGGGGGGACAGACCGAGGCGGGAGCCGCTGTAACCCAGTCACACACGGCATCACTTTCGGGTTCTCTCCGGATATGGGATGCGGTGATAACACAATCAGGGGCAATCCAGGCCAAAAGCCTCGACGAGATGATCGATCTCGCGCTTCTCTTCGGTTACATGAAACCCCCGGCGGGACGGAGGATCGGCATGGTCGGTATCGGCGGCGGTGTCAGCGTCCTTGCCGCCGACGCGTTCGAGCAGAAGAACCTATCCCTGACCCGCCTCACTCCCGCCATTCAGGCCAGGCTCCAGGACCTGCATCCCGGGGCTGGGAATATCTACACCAATCCCATTGATACAACGGCGCTCTTTTATGAGACCGACGGCTTCAGAAAGACTCTCGAGATCCTCGATGAATGGGATAAGATCGATATCATCCTTCTCCACGTCCCCTATGATATCCTGGCCGTTTTGACCCCTGAACAGGTGCGGGGCATTGCCATGGCGGAGAAGATGATTGGTCATATCGGAGGTATCAGAAAACCGGTTGCCATGTTGCTCCACTGCGCGGCCTTGAAGGAATCCTACGAACTATCCTGCGACAACCAGGAGGTATGCTGGAAGGCGGGCATCCCGGCATTCACGTCAATCGATGGATGCGCCTCCGCCCTCGACAAATTTATCCGCTTTCATGAGAGGAAAGCGCGGAGAGGGTGACGGTTTGTGTGGGGAATGTATGCTCAGCTAGGAGGCTGTCCGAGAACTAGAATATTTGTCATTTTTGGAAATTCAGAGGTAATAATATCAGTTAGATACGAGTGCAAATTTCACGAAAAGGCTATTCTCGGACAGCCTCCTAGGGGGAATAGTGGTACACGGCTAAATGAAAGGCCGGTTACCACTATTTTGCCAAACAGAAAACTAGTGTGGTGTTCGTTCGCAGTAACAACTGTTTGATCTAGCGGGTTAAAGTCCCGTCCGGGGAATTGTCCGATTCACCTCGGTAGTTCAAGGAAGCGGCGTTTTGGTAACAAGGGGTCGTAAGTTTCCAATTGGCAAAGCAGCAGGCCGTAACGAAAGTGAACCTACAAGTAGCCTCGTTAAACTGAAGTGGAGATGCCGACCCAGTGGACACATGGGGAAGGCCGAAGACACGGGTTTGGAGAACGGAAGCGGTCCGTGGAATCTTCCGGGGTGGCAGGGTCGGCATGTTGCGGAAGACAAACAGTCCAGTGCTGGAGACCCGATATGGTGATTGAGAGGGATGACAACTGGCGCGTATAAGGCAACGAAATCGCGGCGGGCCGTATCGGGAGTCGGAGGGGTTTATAGTACCGTTTGAGGGCATGGGACAACATAACCCTGCCCGAGGGAAGGGACCCTACTTTGTTCACGCAACCGAAACGTAGAGGGTGATGAAGATTGCCGAATGGCTATTCACTTTGTAATATCACCAGGACACGATGGAG